>Ga0265337_1000164_pt1 | contig 34416 bp, 39 predicted proteins | sample 42122metaG_FD_192441 | JGI IMG/M metagenome (GOLD analysis project Ga0265337, IMG submission 192441) | Rhizosphere microbial communities from Carex aquatilis grown in University of Washington, Seatle, WA, United States - 4-21-22 metaG | ecosystem: Host-associated > Plants > Roots > Rhizosphere >... | reverse complement strand
GGGCGGGACGGGCGGCGCGGGCGGGAAGGGCGGCGCGGGCGGGGAAGGGGCGGCCGGCGGCGAGCAGGCCGGGCGGCGGCTCGGGCTGGCGCTGTTCCTCGTTTCCGCGGCGCAGTTCACCCTCCAGCTCGACTTCTCGATCGTCAACGTGGCGCTGGCCACGATCCAGCGCGAGTTCGGCGTGTCCGCCGCGGACTTGCAATGGATCGTTACGGGGTATGCGCTCCCGTTCGGTGCGCTGCTGTTGCTCGGCGGGCGGATCGGCGACCTCACCGGGCACCGGCGGCTGCTCGTCTCCGGGCTCGCGCTGTTCGGGGTGACATCGCTCGCCGCGGGGCTGGCGCCGAGCGCGGGGGTGCTGATCGGCGCCAGGTTCGCGCAGGGCGCGAGCGCGGCGCTGGTCGCCCCGATGGCCCTGGCGACGATCGCCGACCTGTTTCCTGACGGTCCGGACCGGGCCCGCGCGCTCGGCATCTACCAGGGCGCGACCGCGGCCGGGGCGAGCGCCGGCATCGTGCTCGGCGGGATCCTGACGCAGTACGCGGGCTGGCGGGCGATCTTCCTGGTGAACCCGCCGGTCATCGTGGCGCTGGTCGCCGCCGTGTTGCGGCTGCTGCCGCCCGGCGGCCACGCTGCTGTAGGCCACGTCGCCAGCCCGCACGGTCGCGGCGGTGGAGTGCGCGGGCGGCTCGACCTGGCCGGGGCGGTGCTCGTCACCGTCAGCGCCGCCGCGCTGATCTTCGGGCTCAGCCAGGGGCAGCAGCAGGGCTTCGCCGCCCCGGTGACCCTGGGCGCGGTGACGGCCGCGGTGGTGCTCGGGGCCGCATTCGGCGCGGCCGAGCGGCGGGCGCCAGCGCCGATGATCCCGCTCGGCGTGCTCGCCGACCGGGCCAGGCGGGTCGCGCTCGCCGCGATGTTCGCGGTGGCCTCGGTGGTCGTCGGGTACGTGTACTTCGTCACGCTCTACATGCAGAAGGTCCTCGGCTTCTCACCGCTGCGCGCCGGGCTCGGGCTGCTCCCGGCGACGCTCACCGTGCTGGTGACGTCCACCTGGCTGGCCCGTCGGCTGGCCGCCCGTTTCGGTGCCCGGCTGGTGCTCGCCGCCGGCCTGGTGTCGATCGGCCTCGGCCAGGCGTGGCTGACCCAGCTGCCGGCGTCCGGTTCCTACCCGGTGAACGTGCTGCCCGGGCTTCTGCTCACCTCCTTCGGCATGGGCCTGCTGTTCCCCACGGCCGCCGTGCTCGCCACCGCCGGCGTCGCGCCGGGGGACCGGGGCCTGGCCGGGGGCCTGCTCGCCGCCTCGCAGCAGGTCGGCATGGCGGTCGGCCTCGCGGTCCTGGCCACGGTCGCCGCGTCGAGAACGCGCGCGTCGGCGGGCCCCGCCACGGCGGCGGCCCTGGTCAGCGGCTACCGCCTGTCCTATCTCGTGGCCGCCGCGGTCGTGGCGTGCACGTTGGCCGGCGTGCTGCTGCTGCTCCCGGCTGCCCGTGCGCCCAGGAGATGACAGCAAGGGAAGTCGAGATGCCGCCTTCTCTGGCCGGGCCGGGTTTACCGTGCGGGCACTGGCGACTTGGGGTGCACCAGGTCGGCCTCCTCAGGCGTGCGGCGCATGTGCAGGAAGCCGAGCACCGACAGCACCAGGAAGATGAACGCCCCGATGAACGAGGCGATGGCCGCCCACAGCGCGATCTGCCCGATCTGCCAGAAGGCGTAGGCGTTCAGCAGGAGGCCGCGCAGCGTGTTCCCTCGGAACACGGTGTCCACCTGGGCCTGGAGCTTGGCGTTGTTCGGCTGCGCGAGTGCCTCGGCTGACAGCTGCGAGTACGTCTTCCCGCCGCCGATCTCCGTGAGGTGCACCGCGATGAAGTGGTTGGCGTAGGTCTCGGCCTGCGTGCCGGTCGTCATCTGCTGGCCCGCGTACTGGCTCATAGCCGCGGCGTCGGAGGCGGGCAGGGCCTTGAGGGCCGCGCTCCCGGCGGCCGGGAAGGTGATCTGCTGCTCGGTGAGCTGCGTAGTCACCTGGTTGTTGGTGAACGAGTAGGCCCACATCAGCAGGCCACCCGCCACCAGGAGCAGCACGACGAGCAGGATGCCCACTGAGCTCGTGATCAGGTCGAACGTTCTTCGGCGCATGGAACCCCCTAAGCTGGTCCAGCACCCGGGGGGAGCCTTACCGCACTCGCCACCAGGCTAAACGCTGACTGGTTCGGTGACCGGGGCGGCGGATCCGGCGGAAGCGGTATAATTCTTCGCGTGCACCGGCTCTTTCCTATAACGCCCCCGCCGCGCTCCTAGCGGGGCGTTAGGCCGTTCCTTCCCATCGGGTAGCCAAGCCGGCGCCCCGCTTCCGCGACCTTTTCCTTCTCGTCGCAGGAGCGATTTTTCATGTCTGTGTCAACGTTTTGCCTTGTGCTGTCCGGCTTGCTGTGGGGCGCCGGCGGCCTGATCGGTACCTTGTTCGGCCGGGCCGCGGGGCTTACCGCGCTGTCGGTCGCCGCCTACCGGCTGCTGGCCGGCGGCGGGCTCATGGTCGGCTGCCTGATGCTGACGGGCCGCCGGTGGCCCGCCGGGCGGGGCGCCTGGGCGCGGATCGTGGTGAACGGCCTGCTTTCCGCGCTGTTCCAGGGCTGCTACTTCGCGGCCATCTCGCTGACCTCGGTCAGCCTGGCGACCCTGATCACGATCGGCGGCACGCCGGTCATCGTCGCCATTGTCGAGCAGGCGCGGGGCCGACGCGCCCTTGGCCGGGCGGGCGCGGTGACGCTGGCCATGGCGCTGGCCGGGCTCGGCCTGCTCGTCGGCCTGCCGGGCGGCGGGCTCAGTGAGACCGCGGTGCTCGAAGGCGCGGGCATGGCGCTGCTGTCCGCGGCTGGCTTCGCCGCGGTCACGCTGTTCGGCACGTCCCTGCTGACCGGGCTGGACTCGCTGATGCTGAACGGCTACGGCTTCAGCCTCGGCGGCCTGATGCTGGTCCCGCTCGCCGTGGCGTTCGGCGGCGGCCTGGGCTTCCGGCCGGCCCTGGCCTCGGCCGGGCTGCTCGCCGCGCTCGGCGCCGGCCCGACCGCCGCCGCCTACACGCTGTACTTCCGCGGCCTGCGGAACGCGTCGGCGAGCACCGCGGCCCTGGTGACGCTGATCGAGCCGCTCGCCGCCGCGGCGCTCGCGGCGGTGGTGCTCGGTGACCGGCTGGGCATGACCGGGATCGCCGGCGCGGCCCTGCTGCTCGCCGCCGTGGTCCGCGCCGTGCGGGCCGAACCCGGCTGATCGGCGCGAGGCACGCCCCGTCACAGGGCCAGCTGCATCATGGTGAGGTCGAGCCAGCGGCCGAACTTGGTGCCGACCTCGCGCGCGGTGCCGACAATCTGGAAGCCGAACCGCGCGTGCAGGGCGACCGAGCGGGCGTTAGACGCCTCGATGGACGCCATCATCATGTGCGCGCCCGATCCGCGCGCGCCGCTGATGAGCGTCGTGAGCAGCTCGGCCCCGAGGCCGTGCCCCTGGTGGCCCTCGACGACGTAGACGGAGTCCTCGACGGTGTGCCGGTAGCCGTCCTTCGGCCGCCAGGGCGCCCAGTTCGCGAAGCCGGCCACCTCGCCGCCGGCCTCAGCGACGTACGCCGAACGGCGCGCGATGTTCTCCGCAAGCCAGGCCTGCCCGTCGCCGGGTGACAGCGGCCGGGTGGTCCACATGGCCGTCGAGTGCGCGATCACGTCGTTGCGTATGACCCGGATCGGCTCGGCGTCGGCGGGATCGGCCAGCCTTATCTTATATAGTGGATTCATGTCTACTATAGTAGATTCAATGACGGAGTTCGGCCAACGGCTCCGCACGGCGCGCCGCACGCGGGGCTGGCCGATCGACCGGCTCGCGTCGGCATCGGGCGTGTCCCGGGCGATGATCAGCAAGATCGAGCGCGGGGAGAGCAGCCCGACCGCCGTCGTCCTCGGCAAGCTGTCGGCGGCCCTCGAGCTCAGCATCGCCGAGCTGCTCGCCGCGGCGCCCGCCACCAGAGCGGGGGCAGGGGTGCCGCCGCCCGGCCTGGCCCCGGCGGGCGGCCTGGTCCGGCGGGCCGCCGACACCCCCGAGTGGCGCGACCCGGATACCGGCTACCTGCGCCGGCAGCTCTCCACGCCCCAGTTCCCCGTCGCGGTCACCGAGGTCGTACTGCCGGCCGGCGCCCGGGTCCCGTACCCGGCGGGAGCGTACGCCTTCATCGCGCAGCTCGTCTGGGTGCAGTCCGGGCAGCTGACCCTCGCGGACGGCCCCGCCGTGCACGTCCTGTCCGCGGGCGACACGTTCGAGCTTGGCGAGCCGCGGCCCAGGGAGTTCCGCAACGAGTCGGCCGGCGACTGCCGGTACCTGGTCGTCGTCACCAGGAAGGCGGCGCCCTGACGAAGCGGCCCGGATACCCGGCGCGCCCGGGGGAACGGTTACCGGGGGAGGAGGCGATGCCGTGTCCAGGCCGAACGGGGGCGGGCCGCGCCGTCCGGGCAAGCCGCTGAGCCTGGGCACACGGGAACGGGCGTATCTCGTCCTGATGGGGGTCTGCGTGCTGCTGATCGTGCTCGCGTGGACCCTGATCTGGCGCTACTCGGTCGTCGCCGCGATAGCGATGTCGGCGGTCGCGCTCGTCATTCCGCCGGTGGCGGCGATCGTCGCGAACTCGGGGCCGGCCAACCGGCAGTGAGCCCGGTCGCCTGCCTCCGGTCAGGCCGGGAGCCGCAGCGGCGTGGGGCCGCCGGTGCCGATGTAGTCGAGCGCGGGGTTGCCGCTGGCGATCGCCCGGGCGGAAAGGGCCCGCCCGGCGGCGCGCCGCTCCGGGTCGTGCCCGAGCAGCCAGAGCAGTTCGAGCAGGAGCACCGGCAGCAACCGGGGCGATGCGACGATCTCGTCGACGGTGCCGAAGGCGGCCTGCGCGGTGAGCTGGCCGGCGCGGCGCGCCACGGTGCCCGGCCGGTGACGTTGGCCCGTCCGCCCGAGCAGGTACTCCGCCGGCGGCATCCAGTGCACCGAGCGGCTGACCCGGGGCGGCAGCGGCTCCAGGATGTGCGACCCGGCCTGCAGCGCGCCGCCGAGCAGCAGCCAGGCCCACGGCTGGGCCAGGAACGACGGCTCGGCCGCGCCGAGCCGCCCGAGCGCCAGCGCGAGCGGGCACAGCGCGGCGGCGAGGCCGGCAGCGCAGCCGCCCCACACCAGGTCGCGCTCCCTGGCCGCCCAGTACGCCCACCACGCCGCCAGCGCGACGGCGCCGGGCAGCGTGCCGTGCACCGGGTAGAGCAAGGCGAGCAGCGCGGTCACGACGACCGGCATGCACAGGGCGTGCCCCGCCTTGGCCAGCCGGGTGCGGTGGAAGACGTGGTTCAGGTACGACTGGTAGGGCAGGTTCAGCCCGGTCACGTTGGTGCTCGGCGTGACCGTGGCGATCGCCCACCAGCGGGCCACACCGCGGCCGGTCCCGCGGGCGGGAGCGAACAGCGCCGGGGCGCGGCGCAGCCAGAACAGCTGACCGCGGCTTGGCGGCACCCACAGCGCCGCGTCGAGCCCGGCGATGGGATGCAGGTACTGCCCGGCCGGGCCGTCGTCCATCTCGTCTCCCCCCGTCAGCACGGCTGGCCGCCGTGCCCGTTTCCTCCCGGTAACGCTACTCACGGCGATTGACCCGCGATTAACCGCCGGCCGCGGACCACGGCGCGTCCGGCGTTCCCGGCCAGCCGCCCGTCGGCGCGCACATGGGAGACTGGGGCATGGCCGATTCCTTCGCGGACCGGTTCGCCGTCGTCCGCGACACCTGCGGGCCCCTGGTCCTCGGCGCGGACCCCCATGGTGAGCTGCTCGGCCGCTGGGGCCTCGGCGATGACGCCGACGGGCTCGAGCGGTTCACCGACATCGTGCTCGCCGCCGCGACGGGAAGCGTCGGGCTGATCAAGCCGCAGTCCGCGTTCTACGAGCGGCACGGCTGGCGCGGCATCCGCGCGCTCACCCGGCTGACCGAAACCGCCCGCGCCCAGGGGCTGCTGGTGATCCTCGACGTCAAGCGCGGCGACGTTGGCTCAACCAACGACGCGTACGCCGCTGCGTACCTGGGCGACGGCGCGCCCGTCCAGGCGGACGCGATCACCGTCCACCCCTACCTGGGACTGGCGGCCATGGGGGAGTTCGTCGACCGCGCCAGCGGTTCTGGCGGCGGCCTGCTCGTCGTGGTGCGCTCCTCCAATCCCGAGGGCCGCGCCGTCCAGTCCGCCACGACGGGCGACGGCCTGACCGTTGACCAGCGGCTGCTCGCGGACATCGGCGCGCTCAACGCGCGGCTCGCCCCCGGCCGGATCGGCCCGGTCGGCGCCGTGGTCGGCCCCGCGGCCGTAGACCCGCCGCTCGACCTCGCCGCCGCGAACGGGCTGCTGCTCGCCCCCGGCGTCGGCGCGCAGGGCGCCGCGCCCGCCGACGTCGCCGCCACCTTCGCGGCCTGCCCCGACCGGGTCATGCCGTCCGCGTCCCGGTCCCTGCTCGCCGCCGGGCCCGGCGTCGCCGCGCTGCGGGACGCCGCCGCGCGGCTGAACGAGGAATTCCGCGCCCTGCTGTGACGGCCGTGCCGTGACGGCCCTGCCGTGACCGCTTACTCGCCGGTCCAGCGCAGCAGCAGCAGGGTGGCGTCGTCGCGCAGGTCGCCTTGCTGGTACTCAAGCAGCGCTTGCACCAGCAGGCGCAGCAGCTCCTCTGGCTCTCGCTCGCTGGCCGCCGCGCGCTCGAGCAGGTCGGCCAGCCGGCTGAGGCCGAACAGGTCGCCGTGCGGCGGGTGCGCGTCGGTCACGCCGTCGGTGTAGAAGAGGACGGCATCGTCGGGCTCCAGGTCGAACGTGTTCACCACGGGTGTGCCGCCGCCGAGCCCGAACGGGAGCGTGGCTGCGCACTCGAGCTCCTTGATCACCGTTCGGTCGCGCAGCAGCATCGGCAGCGGGTGCCCGGCGCAAGTCCAATCGAGCCGCCCGGTGCCCAGGTGAAGCGCGCCGAGGATGCCGGTCGCGAACGAGAGGTCGTCGTAGTCGCTGGCCAGGGCGTCGTCGATGGCGGCGTGCATGCCGGTGAGCGACTCGCCGCCGCGGCGCGCGTGCCGGTACGCGCCCACCGCCAGGCCGGCCAGCTGCGTCGAGCCGAGCCCGTGGCCCATCGCGTCGATGACCGCGAAGTGCAGCACGCCGTCGCCTGCCGCGTAGTCGAACGCGTCGCCCGCGATATCGTAGGCAGGCTCGAGTATCCCGGCCGCTTCCGCGCCCGGGACGCGCAGCGCCCACGGCGGCATCATGTCCCACTGCATCGAGGCGGGCAGCGACATCCGCCTGCCGTGCCGCAGCACCCGCGGGGCGTCGCTGACCTGGGTCAGCCCGGTCACGACCAGGCCGGCGAACACGCCGAGCAGCTCCGCCCGGCGCACCGCCTCCGGGCTCGGGTCGGGGACCGCGACCGCGAGGACGCCGATGCGGGCGGTCTGCTCGAGCACCGGCACCCACACCAGGGCCGTCCCGTCGCCCGCGGCGCCGACCGCCGGCTGGCCGGTGGTGAAGACCCGGCCCGCCAGTGTTCCCGTCACCGGCTCTTCCGGCACCCCGGCGGCCAGCGGCAGCAGCACCTGCCTGGCGAAGTCCACCAGGTACACCACCGGGTCCGGGCCGGTACCCGACGCCGCGGCAAGCAGGCGGCCGAGGTCCACCGAGGCGTGCCTGGAGAGGACCTCAAGCGCCCTGCCATAGCCGAACTCAGCCATCGCCGCTCCTCCCGCCGGTCGCCCGGGCTCCCCGTACTCGTTCAGACAGGCTACCCGCGCCCGTCACGCCGATTGGGGTCACGGGGGTGGGTGCGGGCAATCCACGCCTCCGTTCTGGCTGATGCCCTCCTGAATCCGGAACGGAGGCGGCTGATTGCCGCCGCCCGCGCTGAGCCTGCGCGGCGGGCAGTGCGGTCAGGCAGTGCGGTCAGGCGGGCCGGACGGGCACCGACTCGAAGCCGCGCAGCACGAGCAGCGGGCGGCGGACTGGCGTCCCCGCGAGGGTGAGCCCGGGGTAGCGGCTGGTGAGCTCCTCGACGGCGATGCGGCCCTCCAGGCGGGCGAGCGCGGCGCCGAGGCAGTGGTGGATGCCGAGGGAGAACGACAGGTGCCGCGCGGCGTTGGGCCGGTCGATGAGCAGCCGCCCGGGCTGGTCGAAGACCGCGGGGTCGCGGTTGGCGCCGCCGATCGCCACGATGACCGGGGTGCCCCGCCGGATGAGGGTGCCGCCGAGCTCCACGTCCTGCGTCGCGTTGCGCGAGGTCATCTGGACCGGGCTGTCGTAGCGGAGCAGTTCCTCGACCGCGGCGGGAACGAGCGCGGGCTCCTCCCGCAGCCGGTCCCACTGCTGCCTGCCGTCCGGCGCGGTGAGCAGCGCGACGGTGCCGTTGCCGATGAGGTTGACGGTGGTCTCGAAGCCGGCCACGAGCAGCAGCAGCGCGGTGCTGACCAGCTCGCCGTGGCTGAGCCGGTCGCCGTCCTCTTCCGCCGCGATCAGGGCGGACAGGAGGCTGTCGTCGGGGCCGGCGCGCCGCTTGCTCACCAGGTCGCGCAGGTACTCGCTCAGCGCGACCTCGGCCGCGCGCGACTCGCTGAGCGCGGCCGAGGCCGTCTGCGGCTCCAGGGTCGCGGCGACGTCGTGGCCCCAGGCGCGGAAGCTGGCCTGGTCTTCCGCCGGGACCCCGAGCAGATGGCAGATCACCGCGATGGGCAGCGGGAAGGCCAGCGCGTCGATGAGGTCGAAGCCGGCGGGGCCAGCCTGGTCGAGCAGCCTGGCGGTCTCCTCCCGGATCCACGGCTCGAGCGCGGCGATCGCCTTGGGGGTGAACGCCCCGGACACCAGCCGCCTGATCCGCGTGTGGTCGGGCGGGTCCATGGTGAGCAGGTCCGCGGCGGGCAAGTCCGCGCGCGGGTCGCCAGGCGGGTAGGACGGCGGCTGGTAGCGGCGCATATGGGTCGGGGAGGGGCTGAACCGCCGGTCCCGCAGCACGGCCTCGGCGGTAGCGTGGCTTACCGTCACCCAGGCCCCGAGGCCGCTGCGGACCGGGTCGCCGCGGCGCAGTTCCTCGTACATCGGGTAGGGGTCGATCTTCGACTCCGGCCGCATCCACAGGGCAAGGGGGTCGCCGCGCCACTGGAACCAGCGGATAACCGCGGGCTCCACCACCTTGCGCCTGAGATAAGTTCCTGCGCTCATCGGTTACCTCCCGGTTTCGCATACCGACGCTATCCGCAAACCGGGCAACTGGCCATGAGCCGCCCGCCGGGTGCCCGCGAGGCGGCGCCTACGATGGGGAGCGGCCCCGCGCGTGCCGGGCGGCCCGCGAGATCCCGTGGAGCGTCGCATGTCCGAGGTGAGGCAGCCCAGGCACTGCCGGCACTGCGCGGGCGACTGCAGCGGGGAGTGCATGCTCGGCGACGGTCAGTGCATCCACGGCTGGAACGGGAATCGCCCGCGGGAGTTCACCTGGCGGGTGCTGCTACAGCGGCGGTGGTGGCACCGGGTGCTGTGGGGCGAGCAGCCCTGGGGCGGCCGCTGAGCCGCACGGGCCGCCGCCCCGGGCTTACTGTCGCTAAGCGGCCGGCCGGCCGGTGCCGGGAATTACTTTTCACCCCGACATTTCCGATAGGGTCCATTCGCCCGTCTCGCGCTACAAAGGCCGTAAGGATACCGTGGTTATTATTGCGCGAAGAAATTGATGTAGTCTTTTATCTCCGGGGAAATAGCGGGTGCCCGGGGGAGTAACACATGGATACGAGGTACGAGCTGGTGCTTGCGCCAGCCGCCGTGCGCGCTCTGCTGAGCTTGAGCGACCCAGCGCGCATGGAACTCGCGGGAGTTCTCGGGACAGAGCTGCTTTATGGCCCGAATGCCCGCAAGGAGGCGTTCTATGACGCTGACTTGCGTGCCTGCAGGAGGGAAAGGGCGGTTTATACGGCCACTCCGCTCAGTTATGACGCGTTCGTGGCCGTGCACCGCCCGCTCGCGGATGATGAACTGGCCCGGCTGCGGCGGGAGAGTAGGCGGCGCCGGGCGTTCGCCCAGGGCTTCCACGTGCTGGACATCCTGCACCTGACCACGGCATTCACGCGGGGAGCGCATCTCGTCGGATCCGCCTAGGGTCGGCCGGGCACCCCCCGGCTAAACGGCTGGAGGGTATTGCCCGCCGGAATGGCATTACCTGGGCATCACCGCGTGGGCGACGTGGACGTGGGGCGGCGAGATCCTCGCGGCGTGCCCCGGCGGGTTTGCCGCGTAGGCGAAGACCACGATTCCGAGGACGAATACCGCCCCGGCCCAGATGATGTGCTGGCGGAGCGCCGCGAACGCCGACCGCGCGTATGAGTAATTCGCCGCCTGCGCGACGGTATCCACCACTTCCCTGAGATCGACGGCCGCTTTCGCGTGCTCAGGGGTGGGCGACTCCCTGGCTTGCCGGTTGGCGTCGATGAGCCGCCGGTACAGGTCGGAGAGGGAGTTCGCGACACTGCCGTAGAACTCGTCCTGGTAGTTTTCCAGCTCGCCGCGGATTAGCTTGATCCGCTCAAGCCGCCGCCGGTCGCGGCGGCGGCTTGAGCCAGCCAGCTGCCGGTTAATCAATTCCAGGTCCAGCTGAGCCAGGGTGATCCACTCATCGGTGAGCATGAGGCTGGCCTGGTAGACCATGTAGCCGACCGCGCCGAGCCCGGCCGTCAGGCCCACGCAGGCGAGAAGCAGCCGGGGCCAGTCGCTGAGGCCGAGCGAGCCGAGCCCGGTGAGCTGCAGGCCGGCCACCAGGACCCCGCCCGCCGCCGTCACCGCGGTGAGCAGCCACCGGGCGGCCGCCCGGAGGTTGTCGGTGGCCATGGCGTAGCTGGCCGCCGGGTACGCGTCTGCCTCCATCCGCCCGCTTCCTCCCAAGGGCTAAACGATGACTGCTCGGGCATTACGCGGGGGGCTTGACTTGCTCGGGGCCTTACGGACTTTCGTGACGTACGGGGTCGTTGGCTTACGCGCGGCGCGGCGGCCCCGCGGCGCGGAGGACCTCGTCGAGCGTGGGCATCTTCTGGGAGTTCAGGATCTCCTTCTCGCCGAGCGCGGTGTTGTAGAGCACCCGGGACATGTTCTGCTCGATCAGGAACTCCACCAGTCCCCGGGTGACGGGGATGACAATCGCGACCAGCTCGCGGTCGTGGGTGAGCGCCAGCGTCTGCCCGGCCGCGCCGGCCCGCTCGATCCGCTCGGCCGACACCTCGCCGATCCGCATGGTGAGCACGGACGGGCCGTCGGGCGCCTCGCCGGGGTTACGCGGGTTCAGCACGGCGTGCAGCCGCTCCAGGGTCTCGGTGGTCTCCGGCGGCTGCATGACGGTCCCGCCGATCACCGCCGCGACGACCGGCACAAGCAGCTCCGGCGCCTGCTGGCCGAGCTCGTCACGGGGTCCGGGCTGCGCCATGACGTCATCGAGGGTGGCCATCGGCTCGCCGGCCGCCATCGCCCGCTCGCCCTCGTCGATGCTCTGCCGCACGTGGGACCAGTTGTAGTCGATGAGGTGCTCCACCCAGGCGCGGGTCACCGGGACCAGGACGGCGATCAGGTTGCCCCGGTTGGTCAGCGCGAGCGGCCGCCCGCTGCGGGTTCTGTGCTGCAGGTCGGTCCCGCGAAGTTCGCGGATCTTTACCGTGTCCATGGCAAGGTGCCCTCTCTGTGGGCGCGTCCCTGACGAGGCCCGTGGATGTCCCGCTGGCTAGCCATGGCGACGGCCCCGCACGGGGCGTGCCGCCGTTCCCCCGCTTCTGTCCTTCCCCCGATGTACCAGCTCCCGATGTACCAGCCGCGGGCCGGTTCCGCCCGGCGAACAGGACGCGCGACGCGGCGGTGGTAACGGGCTCGGCGACCGTCTCCTGCTTGCATTGCGCACCTCCCGGGCGACAGGCCGTCCATGACTGTCTACGTCTGGCTACGTTTGTAGCCAGACGTCATTATGGCACGTCAGGGAGCTTCATGCCAACGGCGGCCACCGTCAGGCGGCGGTTTCTGGCGGTTGCCTGGCGGCGGGGCTCAGCTGACGCAGGCGTCACACGGGACGCAGCCGGCTACGCACCGGGGGTCGGGGCACAGTCCCTGGTCCTCGCCGAACTCGTTGTAGACGTGCCCCTCGCCGCCGCAGGCCGGGCAGGTCAAGAGCCGGGCGCCGTCGCAGGACAGGCACGTGTCGCTGTGGTCGCCCGGGCAGCCGGGCAGCAGGCAGGTGGTGCAGATGACGGCCTGCCTGGTACCGAAGCACCGGGTGCAGGCGGCCGGGTCGCGCGGCGGCCCGGCCCACCGGCCGCCCGGCCCGGACGGGGTGCAGCAGTCGTCGACGCGCCAGCTCCCGCTGATCGGCCCGCCGTCCGGGGTCATCGGCCGGCGGCACGCGGTGCAGGCGGGCGCGAGGGCGAGGCCGTCGGGCACGACCGTCCGCAGCGGCGTCCCGTGCTGGCCGGCGTGACCGTCCGGGCAGGCATACAGGAGCGCCCTCGGGTACGTCATGCATGCTGTTTACCACCGGCCACAGAGCCTCGGGACCGGACCACGCGATAGCGTCAGCGAGTGAGGCATCCGCTGCTGCCGCAGAGCAACCAGCCGTCCGCCAACAACTTCGTCAGCACGGCGGACGGCGCGGCGGTGATCGACGTGGCACCGTACTTCGGGCATCCGGAGGCCGACGCCGTGCGCCAGTACGCATAGCTGCCCTCGGCGGAATCGGTGCTTGCGGGCGATACTGCCGATATGACGGGGCCGGCGCGAACCGCGCCGCCGCGCCGCGGCTCGGCGTGGTGATCGACTACCTGCAGCCCTGGCTGCGCGGCGCACACCCTCAGCGTCGACCTGGCCGAGGCCCGGCGACCGCCTCCGCGGCGGCAGGAGCTGCTCGGCTTCAACCAGCCGACTCGTTACCTCGGCTTCGTCAACGGCCGGCACCCGCGTGACTGGCTCATGAACGGCCGGCCAGAGCCCCGTTGAGAGCCCTGGCCGGCGCTGTGCCGTTACCGCGCCCCGCTGCGGGCGCCGGCGGCGGTCAGGGGGTATCGGGCGGGAGGATGAAGAAGCCGGCGACCTTCTCGTCGTCGTCGAACGCGACGCGGGCCTTCATCTCGCCGGCCTCGTAGCGCAGCGGGACGTCGACCACGGTGTGGTCGCCGATGCGCCGGACGAACGGCTCGGCCGTGCCGAAGCCCTCGAAGGCGCCGACCAGGCCGGCCACCGTGGCCATGGCGTTGCCCCGCACCTCGTCGGTGAAGGCGGCCAGGACCTCGGCGTTGAAGGAAGGCCTGGCCTCGTCCATGCGGTCCTCGAGAACCTCGGTGACGATCGTGACGGCGCGCTCCGCGGCGTCGGCCATGTGCACTGTCTTATCCATGGGTTGCCCCGTCCTTGGGTCGATGGGCTTGCCGAACCGCTGGAAGGCGGCCTGGCGGGTGACTCCGAGCAGGTCCCCGATCTCCTGCCAGGTATGGCCGGCGTCCCGGCACTGCTGCACGGCCAGCTTGAGCACCTGCCCGGCGAGGACGTCGGCGTCCTGAGCGCGCCGGGCCAGGTCGAGGTAGGCCGGGGCGCTCAGCGGGCTGCCTGCCGTCTCCGCCAGGGCCGAGGCGTGCCCGGCGAGCAGGGCGCTGAGGGCCGCGAGCGACGAGGATTCGGTCACCTGTAAATGATGCCTTTACATGGACGCCCTTGTCAAGGAATCATTTACGTGGCGACCCTGAGGTGTGGCCGGGGCGCGGGCGGGACGCGGGGAGGCCGCCCTCGTTCTGGCTGGTAACTCCGGGCGCTGCCAGTCGGGCGAGCGCCCGAGCAGGGCCACGACCTGATCGAGGGGGGAGCCGCCTGGCCAGGTCACGACGGGGGCGAAGGCGGCGCCCGGGGCGAGACGGTAGTCGCCGCCTGGTACCGCCTGGGCCACGTGCAGCGCCGCGTCGAGCACCTCGGGCGCGAACCGGAGGTCGAGGCCGAGGGTCTTGGCGAGGTCCCAGGAGTGCACGACGTAGTCCACGAAGTGGAAGCTGACCGCCTGCCGCGCGGGAAACAGCGCGCCGGGCGCGATCTCGGGCAGCGGGAACTGCCGGTCGAGCACGTCGCCGGCGGCGAACGCGGCCAGCACGGTCTCCGCCGACGCGCGGTAGTCCGCGACGGGGTCACCGCCCGGCCGGCGGGAGCGCCAGCGCGCCGGGTCGGCGTCGCCGGCCGCGGCGGCGGCGAAGCCGTGGTGCTGCGCGGCCATATGGGTGAGGAGCCCGTGCAGCGTCCAGTCCGCGCAGGGCGTCGGCCGGGTCATGTCGGCGGGCTGCGCCCGCGCCAGCAGGCCGACGCTGGCGCGCACCGCGATTGCGTCGAGCGCGACGATACCGTCCATATTCATAGTCATGTGCTTATCATATGCGTTCGCTTATGATCTGTCGACGCGTATCCTTGCGTCAGCGATGGAAGATCACCAGCGGCGCCGGGACCTGGCCGCCATGCTGCAGCCTGTGGTGCGGGCGCTCATTGAGGCGGAGCTGCCCGTACTGGCCAGGCACGACGTCACCATGTGGGGTTACGTGGTGCTGAGCGCGCTGCAGGACGCGCCGCAGAGCACCCAGTCCGCGCTGGCCGAGAAGATCGGCGCGGACAAGACCCGCATCATCGCCACGCTTGACGACCTGCAGGCGGCGGGCCTGATCAGCCGTGAGCCCGACCCGGCGGACCGGCGGGCCCGGCTGCTGTCGATCACCCCGGCCGGCGCCCGTGTCCGGCGGCAGGTGCAGGACGAGATCCAGCGCAACGAGGAGCGGGTGCTCGCGCAGCTGCCGCCGGCCGAGCGCGCGGCGTTCCTGCGCGCCGCGGTCCGGCTGTCCGCGCTGCCCGTCGCGCGGATCCTCGCCGGGCCCGCAAACGGGGCAGCCGCGTCACCGGTGACGACAGCGGAGGGATACCCCGAAGCCTCACAATAGGACCGTGCTTCCCGCTGAGCTGACTGAGCCTGAGCAACTGCTGTGCAAGGCGTTCCCCCGCGGCGCGTGGGTGGACCTCGGCGGGTCACCGGACGGCCCGCCGCCGGTCGTGCGGGCGGAGGTCATCGCGGCCCTGCTGCTCGGCGCGGTCCCCGCCGAGCCGGGCCGCGCGGCCGGGGTACGGCTGCGCGGCGCGGCCGTCGCGGGTCCGCTGCGGCTGATGGGCGGGGCCGCCGACTGGCCGCTGGCCTGCGAGGGCTGCCATTTCGACGATGGCGTTGACCTGGTGGACAGCTCGGTGCGGACCGTGCGGATCACCGCCAGCGACCTGCCCGGCTTCGACGGCACGCGGCTGCGGCTCGACGGCATCCTCGACCTGGCCGGCTCACGGGTCGGGGGGTGCGTCCGGCTGGAGCACGCCAAGGTGAGCGGGCAGCTGAGCCTGCGCGGGACTGTCGCGGGCGGTGGCGCGGAGGCCGTCGCGGCGACCGGGCTGTCCGTTGACGGGCAGGTCGACTGCGAGGGCCTGGAGGCGCGCGGCGGCGTTCTGCTCGAGGGCGCCACGGTCACCGGCACCGTCAGCCTGCGGGGGGCGCGCATCGCGTCACCGGGCGAGCGGGCCCTGGTGCTCAGCGACGCCACGATCGGCGGGAAGCTCGACTGCCGTGAGCTGACGGTCGACGGGGAGACCCGCGCTATCGCCTGCCAGATCGACGGGGAGCTGAGCATGACGGCCGCGCGGCTGAGTAACCCCGGTGGCATGGCGTTCTTCGCCGGCGGGCTGCAGGTCGGCGGCGGGGCGTTCTTCAGCGTCGGCTTCTGCGCCTACGGCGCGTTCCGGCTGATCGGGGCGCGCTTCGCGGCCAACCTGACCATCGAGGGCGCCGCCTTCGACCATCCCGGCGGCACGGCGGTGAACCTGGACCGTGCGGTGATCGGCTCGGTGTACGGCGACGACCTGACCTGCCGCGGCGAGTTTTCCATGATCGGCGCGCGGGTCGGCGGCGACGTGAACATGGCCCGCGCCGTCCTGGACGCGGGCACGGCCAGGCGCGCGCTGAACGCGGAGCGCGCGCAGGTCGACGGCATCTTGGTGCTGAAGGAGGTGAAGGCGCTCGGGGAGGTGAACCTGCGCAGCGTCCGGGTGGGGGAGCGGCTGCTGCTGCAGCGGGCCGAGCTGCGCAACCCGTCTCAGACCGCGTGCCGCCTGTCCCGGGCGCAGGTGACCTCCGACCTGTTCGGCGAGGGGCTGACCGTGACCGGACAGCTGCGGCTCGCCGGGGCGGTCATCGGCGGCTCACTCACCCTGCAGGACGTCGCGCTCGCTAACCCGGGTGGCAGCGCGGTGGACGCGAAGAGCCTTCAGGTCCAGGAGCTTGTGCTCCGCCCCGCCGTCCCGGTGGACGGTGAGGTCGACCTGCGGAACACGGTGATCGGGGCGCTGCGCGACGATCCCGCGGCCTGGCCGTCGCAGCTGCGCCTTGACGGCCTGACCTACCGGACGCTCGAGCCGCTGCTGCCGGCCGCGCAGCGCCTCCAGTGGCTCGCTAAGGACCCAGACGGGTACCCGCCGCAGCCGTATGAGCAGCTGGCCGCCTACTACACCGCCCTCGGCCAGCCCGCCCGGGGACGCGCCGTGCTGCATGAGAGGGAACGGGTGCAGCGCCGCAGCAGGGGCCTTGCCCCCAGGATCTGGGGCATACTGCAGGACGTCACCGTCGGCTACGGGTACCGGCCGCGGCGCGCGCTCGCCTGGATCGGCATCCTGCTGGCCGCCGGGAGTGTGGTGTTCTCCGCCGCCCCGCCGCCGGCGCTGCAGGCGGACGCCGCGCCGCACTTCAACGGCATTATCTACACCCTCGACCTCTTGCTGCCGGTGGTGAACCTCGGCCAGAAGTACGCCTTCAACCCCGGCGGCCCGGAGCAGTGGCTGTCGTACTTCTTCATCGCCGCCGGATGGACCCTGGCCACCACGGTCGCCGCGGGCGCGGCGCGCGTCCTGCAGCGCAGCTAACGGCCGGCGATCGCCGGGCCGGGCCGGGCCGCTAGCCTGCGGGCGCCGGCGAAGGCGCCTCGTCGTGGCCGGCGCGGGCCGCCAGCGAAAGCACGCAGGGGCGCAGCAGGGCGGTGACCTGGGCCGGGTCGGCGGTGGCGAGCTCGCCGGACTTGATGAGGTGCCGGGCGACCGTGATGCCGAGGGTGACGGCGGTGATGACCGCGGCCCGCAGGTCCGCGTCGGCGGCGGGGATCGCCTGGGCGATCTGGGCCTGGTAGCGGGCGATCCCGGCGCTGGCCGCGCTGGCCGCCTCCGGATTGGTCAGCATCGAGCGCAGCAGGGCCAGCGACGCGGCCGGCTCGCTCTCCAGCCGGCTGGCGATCCCGTCGAGGATCTGCTCGGCGGCCTCGGCCGGCGTCCCGCTGAGCTCGGGGACGGGCGCGGCGTCGATCACCCGCCGGTACAGCTCCTGCTTGGTCCCGAAGTAGTGCATGACCAGGCCCGCGTCCACTCCGGCGGCCGCGGCCACGGCCCGGATGGTCGTCCGGTCGTAGCCGGTGCTGAAGAAGGCCTGGGTCGCGGCGTCGAGGATGCGCGCTTCGGTGCGGCGGCGCTGCTCGGCGCGGGAAGTGGGACGCGGGTTGGTCATGTTTCATTCTACGGCCGTTGACCGGAACCCTGCTCGGTTCTACATTTGTTCAATGAACAAATGTAGAACGAAATCACCGAGTGAAGGGAACCCCCATGTCGTCTTCTGCACCCGCCGATGTCCTGGCCCGCCGCCGTCAGCTGATCCTGAGCGGCGACGCCGACGGCTTCGCCGACCTGTTCGCGCCCGATGCCGTGATGGAGTTCTGCTTCCACGGGCCGCCGGGCGGTGCGCCAGTTCGCCTCGAAGGCCAGGAGGCGATCCGCGAGTACACGCGGCGGCTCACCGATTCGCCGCTGCGGATCGAGGGCTACGAGGTGACTGAGCTCTACCAGACCCAGGACCCCGCGGTGGTGGTCGCGGAGATGCGCTCGACGGCCACCCTGCCCGCGACGGGCCGGTCGGTCACGGCCACGTCCATCCAGGTTCTCCGGATCCGGGACGGCCAGATCGTGCTCTTCCGCGACTTCGCCGATCCCCGGATCTTCGAAGCCCTCGCCGGGGAACTGCGCCTGGGCGGCTGACGGGATACCCGGGCGCGGGTGCTGCGCCGGATGGAGGCCGGCGCCCGGCCGCCGACCGGGTCACCCACCGGAGATGCCGGCCAGCTCTTCGGCCGCGGGCACCCGGGTGACGCGGCGTCCGGCCTGGCGGGCCAGCTTGGCGAACTGCGCCGAGTTGACCACCGCCGCGCCGCCGGGATCGTTGTTGAAGTAGACGTACACGTCCGCCTCACCCGGCCACGCCTCGGCCAGCCGTCCGACCCAGGTCCGCAGCGCCTGCGGCCCGTACCGCGGCCACGGCCGGGCCGTCCCCTCATGGAACCGCAGGTAGCCCCAGGTCGCGGTGCGCCACAGCGGCGTGACCGGGCGGCCGCGCCGGTCGGCCAGGCACAGCGCCGCGTCATGCCCGGCGAGCACCTGCCTGGTCTCCTGGGTCCACCAGCTCTCGTGCCGCGGTTCCACCGCCAGGCGCAGCCCCCGCATGCCCAGCGCGGTTGCCGCCGCGCGGAACGCCGTCAGGCAGGCGTCCAGCGTGCCCGGGTCGGCCTGCAGCGTCGGCGGCAGCTGGAGCAGGACCGGCCCGAGCTTGGCGCCGAGGCCGGCCGCCGCGGCGAGCAGCCGGGCGGCCGGCTCGGCCGGGTCGCGCAGCCGGCGCACGTGGGTGAGGTACCGGCTGGCCTTGACCGCCATGACAAAGTCGTCCGGGGTCCGGTCCCGCCAGCTCTCGAACGTCTCCCGCGACGGCAGCCGGTAGAAGCTGCTGTTGTTCTCCACCGTCAGGTAGCGCCCGGCGTAGTGCTCCAGCCACCGGCGGGCGGGCACGGACTGCGGGTAGAGCCCGCCGCGCCAGTCGCGGTACTGCCAGCCGGACGTCCCGATCAGCATCGGCATGGCCCTTACCTGCCCGCCTGCCCCCGTTCCACGCGGGCAGGCGAGCGCGGGCAACGGAGTCAGCCGCCGCCGTTCTGCTTCGCCGTCTTTCGCCGCGGACGGCGGGGCGGCGAGCGCGGGCCCCCGCCGGCCGCGGGGAAACCCTAGCCGCGCGCCGCGAGCGGCTGGCTCAGCCGCAGGTGGTTGCCGCTCGGGTCGCGGACGGCGGCGTCGCGGACGCCGTAGGCCTGGTCGATGGGCTCCTGCAGGATTTCCGCCCCGGCGGCGCGCAGCGACTCGAAGGTCTTGTCCAGGTCGTCGACCTGGATGAAGACGGCCAGGTCGCCCTTGGCGACGATCTCCCGCATGGAGACGCGGTCGGCGGGCGCGATGTGATGGTCGACGGCGGCGAGCAGCAGCTCGTGGGCGCTGCCGGGGGCGCCGACGGTGAGCCAGCGCATCTCCGGGCCCATCGGGACGTCCTGGCGGACCTCGAAGCCGAGCTGGTTAGTGTAGAAGGCGAGCGCCTCGTCCAGGTCAGTGCAGTACACGGGCGTGTGCGTGATCGAAAGTGTCATGTCACCGACCCTATGCAGGGCCGACGGGGAACGCTTCTCCAATCCTGCATGGTTCCCCGATCCACCCCGGTCGCGCCCAGGCCCGGGTCATGCACGGCGGGACCGGGGTGAGCCGCGAGTGGTCACGTGCCTTGTAGGCGGAGGGCGGCTCACCGACCAGGCGGGTGAACGTCGAGCTGAACGACCCGAGCGAGGTGAAGCCCACGGCCATGCACACGTCGGTGACGGACAGGTCGCCGCGGCGCAGCAGCGCCATCGCCCGCTCCACCCGCCGCGTCTGCAGGTAGCCGTACGGGGTGTCGCCGTATGCCTCGCGGAACCGGCGTGAGAACAGCGACGGCGACATCAGCGCGGCGCGCGCCATCGTCGGGACGTCAAGGGGCCGCGCGTACTCGCGCTCGAGCAAGTCCCGCGCCCGGCGCAGGTGCGCCAGCTCAGCGACCTCCATGCCCCGACCGTACACCGTGACGGCGGCCCGGCGACGGTACCACGGGCACCGTCAATCCCAGCCGACCGACAGCTCGTCAAGCAGGCGCTTCAGCGCCTGGGCAGCCTGACGGAACTTGTCCGGGCCGCTGAAGCCGCCCTGCCGCCCGGCGAGGTCCAGGTGCGGCTCGAGCGACATGAACCCGGTGAAGCCCGAGTCCCGCAGCGCCTGCAGCGTCTCGCGCATCTCCCCGTCGCCCTCGCCCGCCGGGGTGACCTCGCCGGTCGCCGCGTGCGCGTCCTTGACCTGCAGGTACACCAGGTGCGGCCGGAGCAGGGGATAGGCGTCGGTGAACGGCCGCACCCCGCACTGCACGAAGTTGGCGGCGTCGAAGGTGGCCCGCAGCGCCGGGGAGGCGACGCTGGTGATCAGGTCGGCGCACCGGCCGGGGACGTCGCCGTAGATCTCCTTCTCGTTCTCGTGGGCGAGGATCACGCCGCGTTCTTCCGCGATCCGCGCCAGCGCCCCCATCCGGTCGATGACCTGCGCCCGGTAGTGCTCCGGCGGCTCGTCGGCCGGGATGTAGAACGAGAAGACCCGCACCAGCGCGGTGCCGAGCTCGCCGGCGACGTCCGCGATCCGGCGCATCCGCTCCAGTTCCGGTTCGAGCGGCGCGCCGACCGGGATCTTGCCGATGGGGGAGCCGATCGCGGAAACCTGGACGCCGGCGGCTTCGGTTGCCGTGCGGAACCCGGCCAGCTGGGCGTCGGTGAAGTCGGCGACGTTCACCGACCAGGCGCTGCGCAGTTCCAGGTGCGTGATGGATTCCGCGGCGAGCACCGCGAGCTGTTCCGCGGGGTCGGCGGAGATCTCATCGGCGAACCCGCTGAGGGTGACGGTCACGGGCCCAGCCTCACCGGGCGTCCGGTGCGCGATGACTCGTACACGGCGCGGACGATCTCCAGCGCGTCCCGGCCGTCCTGGCCGCTGACCGCGGGCTCACGGCCCTCGTCGGCCGCCGCGAGCAAGTCGGCGAGCTGCGCGGCGTGGACGGCGGCGTCCAGGGCGGCGGGATCGGCGGCGGTCGCCTGCGCCGGGTTTTGCGCGGGGCCGGGGGCAGAGGCGGGGTCCGCGGCCCCGCGCAGCGCGGTGCGGACGAGCTGACCGTCCTCGACGGTCGCCGTGCCCTGGGTTCCGGTGATCTCCAGTCGCTGCGGGAAGCCGGGGTAGGCGGCCGTGGTCGCGCCGATCGTGCCGACCGCGCCCGAGGCGAACCTGACGATGGCGAGCGCGGTGTCCTCGACCTCGATGTCGTGCGCCTGCGTGGTGCACACCGCGGTCACCTCGACGGCCGGCCCCATGCACCAGCGGAGCAGGTCGACGTAGTGGATGCCCTGGTTGAGCAGCGCGCCACCGTCCATCGCCCAGGTGCCGCGCCAGGGGGCGGCGTCGTAGTACGCCTGGGTGCGGTACCACTTGGTGCTTGCCTCGCCGAGCACGAGCCGGCCAAGCGCACCGTCGTCGATCAGCCGCTTCAGCTCGGTGACGCCCGGGTCGAAGCGGTGCTGCGACATCACCGTCAGCGTCACGCCCGCCTGCCGCGCCGCGGCGAGCAGCCGGTCGGCAGCCGCCAGGGTCACGTCGACCGGTTTCTCCACGACCAGGTGCTTGCCCGCCTTCGCGGCACGGACGCCGACCTCGGCGTGCAGGCCGCTCGGCACGCAGACGCACACCACGTCGACGTCACGGCGGGCGAGCAGGTCATCCAGGCTAGGTTCGGCGGCGCAGCCGCGGGCGGCGGCGAAGTCCCTGGCGGGGTCGGCGGCCACGTCCGTGACCGCGACCAGCCGGGCGTCCGGCAGCAGGGCAATCGCGTCGGCGTGCACGGCCGCGATGATGCCGGCGCCGACAATCCCGAAGCCACGGGTCACGGCACCGACGCTACCGGACGGCCCGGGCGGGGTCACGGCCGGCGCGCCTCAGCGCGCGCATCAGCGCGGCTGTTCGGCGAGGTGGCGGGCGAGCCAGGAGACGATGGCCATGGCGGTGTCCTCCGGTGTCCCGTTGCTGGTGTCGAAGCGGTCGGGGATGTTGCGGCGGATCCAGCGGCCGAACTCAACCTGCTCTTCGATATCGCGGCTTCGCCAGGGCGGACGCGCGTCCTGTGCCTCCCTTCCCGGCAACGCAGGCACCGCCGACGCTCCAATCGTCCGCTTGCCGCCCGAAGCGGCGATCTGGGACGATGCCGCAATGAGTTACGACCTGGCCGTATGGGACGGTGAACGTCCGATCACCGACGAGGCCGCTGCCAGGTTCTTCCGCGAGCGCATCGTGCCGCAGATCAAGGAGTACGACCTGCGTAATCCGGTCGCGCCAACGCCGCGCATCAAGGCCTATGTCGAGGCACTGCTTGACCGCTGGCCGGATTTCGGGGTCGTCGGCGATGAGGAAGTGAACGAGGACAGCCCATGGTCCACCAGTCCGCTGATGAACGAGGCCGTCGGCTGGTTCGTGTACTTCCCCATGCGGTGGAGCATGGCGGCCGAAGCCTCGGCGTTCGCCGCCGAGACCGCGCAACAGCATGGCCTCGTCTGCTACGACCCTCAGTTTGAGCTCTTGCGCCCGTAACCGCGAGTTTGCGGATGCTGGCCCTTCCGAATTGGACAGTGCGCTTCCGTAGGTGCGTCTGACCCAGGGTTCAGAGCGCTATCGTGCGACCGTGGCTGATGATGGGCAGCGCCCGCTGCTGTTCCTCGACGTTGACGGGCCGCTGCTGCCCTTTGGCGGTAGCACGCAGCACGGGTCTGAGATAGCCGGGGTTCCGCACCTGGCGCGGCTCCGCCTAGGCGTCGGGCCGCGCCTGGCTGGGTTGCCGTGCACCCTGGTGTGGGCCACGGCCTGGCTGGAGGATGCGAATACCGAGATAGCGCCCTGGCTCGGACTGCCGGACCTGCCAGTGGTGACCTGGCCCGAGCCGGACGGAGCCACTGAGCGCGAAGACCAGTGGCTCGGACTGTGCTGGAAGACCAGGACTGTCGTTGCCTGGGCAGCGGGGCGCCCGTTTGCCTGGGTCGACGACGAGATCACAGATGCCGACCGGGACTGGGTCTCGGCACATCATCGCGGCGACGCGCTGCTTCGCAGTGTGGACGCGTCGATCGGACTCACAGACCAGGACCTCACCGCCCTGGACGCGTGGCTTCGGGGGCTGCGCTGACCGGTAGCGTCAGCCGGCGGTCGCCGTGGTGATGAACAGAGTGGCCGACGCGAAGAACGGCTGCGCGACGAGGTGGCTGAGCCACTGGTCGGCTGCCTCCGGCGTGAGGTACCCGGCCTGCACGGCCCGGCCGGTGACCCGCTTCAGGCCGAGTACCTGGTCCGCCTCCCGGACGTCGCGGTAGACCGCGGTGACCGGAATGACCTTCCTGACCTGGAAGCCCGCCGCGGCCGCGAGCCGGGGCAACTGCCGACCGAGGACGGCGTTGCGGACGACGCGGTCGGTGATGAACCGGGTGTAGGCGCGGGCCGCCGCCAGGTCGGGATAGTCGATGACCAGGGTTTCCCAGTCGGGCTCGGCGAAGACGGCGGTCCCGCCGTCCCGCAGCACCCGCCGTGCCCCGGCGAGCACGGCCGCCGGGTCAGATACGTGCTGCAGCACCCGGTCGGTGCGCGCTTTGTCCGCGCTACCGGCGGGGAAGCCGAGGGCCTGCACGTCGCCTTCGTGGACCTCGACCTGGGGCAGGTCAGCCGTGCGTTCCCTGGCCTGGCGGACCGCGTCCGGGTCGTTGTCGATCCCGATCACCCGGCCGGCCGGGCCGGCGGCCTCGGCGAGGGTCGGCAGGTCCGCGCCTGGTCCGCAGCCCAGGTCTAGGACCACGTCGCCGGGGCGGATCGCCAACTCGGCGACGGCTAGGCTCTTGTATGCCCTGCCCAGGTCGGATGCGGCGTGCCGCAGCAGGTAGTCGGCTGGCCGTGTTTCCTCGAACGCCGGTGTCTGCATGGGACGAGGCTAGCGTTAGCCCCAAGGCCGGTCCGTGGATGCCGTCTTCTGCCGGGCGGCAAGCATGCCAAAAGAATCTTGCCAGGCGGCATTTACTGACGTCGATCGAACTGGTACTCTAGTGCTAGGCCCACAGATGGGCGGTCGCTGGTTTTCCGGCAATGGCCCGCGAGCGTTATGCCCGCGGATTCGCAGCGCGCACAGGCAGCAGAGCGCAGAGATTGCCGTGCGGACAGCCATTCCCCATCTGGAGGTGAGCCTCGATGTGCCCCGCAGACGTCACGCATGCCGCTGGCGACGCCTTCGATCCCGGCGCGGGCCGTGGCTTTGGCAGCGCGCCGCAGGCGCTCACGCTGGCCGGCGCGGCCATGGACTACCTGAACGCGGCTGTTGCGGGCCTGGACGGGCCGGCCTGCGGTGAGTTGCTGATCGCGCTCGCCGAGGTGCAGGCTAAGCTGACCGCCGCGCACGCGGGCCTACTGCGCCGCTTCGACGCCGCCGACGCCCACGATGCCGACGGGTACGGCTCCTCTTCCGCGTGGCTGGCCGCGAAGGCGCAGCTGACCAGGAAGGATGCGCGGGCGGCGGTTCGGGAGATGCGGCGGCTCGGCGAGCGCCCGCAGCTGGACGCCGCGCTGGCCGCCGGGGACATTACCCGGTCGTGGGCGCTGGCCATCGCGGACTGGACCCGCAAGCTGCCCGCCCAGATGCGTGACGAGACCGACCGCATCCTGCTGCAGGCGGCGTCCGCCGGGGCGTCCCTGGACGACCTGGCAACCATCGCCGCATGCGCGATCGAGACCTGGCGGGCGCAGCAGCCCGACCCGGACGAGCCTGACCCCGGCGACCGCTACGTCCAGCTCGGCACCACGTTCGGCAACGCGGGGGTGATCCGCGGTGACCTCACCCCCGAGTGCAACACTGCGGTCCGCGCCGTCCTTGAGGCGCTTGGCAAAAAGGGCGGCCCGGAAGACGACCGCACCGAAGGACAGCGGTTCCACGACGCGCTGCAGCTGGCCTGCACCCTGCTGCTCCGAGCCCGGCTAGTCCCGGCCCGGGCCGGGACCGACACCCAGGCGGTCATCCACATCCCGCTGTCCCAGCTGCGCCAGCTGCCCGGCGCCCCGGAGCTGGAAGACGCCTGGATCGGCGCCAAGGCCGGCCAGGACGGCTACCTGTCCGGACAAGACGCGCAGACCGCCGCCTGCGACGCGCAGATCGTGCCGATCGTGACCGGCACGATGGACCCCGACGTCATCGACAAGATGATCGCCCTGGCCCGGACCGCCGCCGAAGCAGGCGACCCCAACGTACCGGGCGGCAACGAGGACGCCGCCACGGCGAACGACGGCGACGGCGACGCGGAAGGCACCGTCGGCACCGCCGCGGCCCCTGGCAGCCGGATGCACCTCCGGTCCGGCGCCCTGTCTCCCGATGCGTGGCAGGCGCTGCGCTACGCGATGGCCCGCCTCGCGATCGACCTGGTCAGCGGCCCGGCCGGCGTCGCCGCCATCCTCCGCCAGGGCCTGCTCGACAAGCCCTACAACACACCGTCGCTGCCCTTGGACATCGGCTACAGCGACACTATCCCGGCCCACATCCGCCGCGCCGTCCTGCTCCGCGACCGTGCCTGCGCCTGGCCGAGGTGCGGCCGCCCGGCGGTCCACTGCGACGTGCACCACCTGCGGCACAAGCAAGACGGCGGCGAGACCTCCCTGGCCAACTGCCTGCTGCTATGTCAGTTTCATCACGACGTGTGCGTTCACCGCAACGGCTGGCAGCTCACCCTCCACCCCGACGGCACCACCGAGGCCCGAAGCCCCGACGGCCGTCAGGTCCTCAGATCCCACGCACCCCCGTCACCGCACGCCGCCTGAGCGCCGGGGCGGAGCCACGCTGCCTTCGCATCAACCGTTGGCGCGTTAGCTTCCGGCCGCCCGCGCCGCGCGCTCTACCTGGTCGCGGTAGTCGCGCCACCAGCCCGCGTCGCCTGAGGTCATGTTGCCTGCGCCCGCGAGCAGGCCGACGGAGCCGTCGATCAGCTCCCGGACGATGTCGGCGTGGCCGGCGTGCCGCTGCGCCTCCGCCGTCATGTGCACCAGGATGCGCCCAAGCGTCGTCGTGGCGTCCGCGCCCCACCACGGCACTTTCGCCTCGGCGTCGAGCGGCAGCTCCGCGATCGTCGCGTCCGCGTGCCGCCAGGCCCGCCGGTACAGGCCGGTGATGAACTCCCTGGTCTCGTCTGCGGCGGCCCACATGTCCGCGTTCCGGCCCGCGCCGGGCGCCAGCCACGGCAGGTCCTCGCCGTGCGGCCGGCCGAAGATGTCGCCGAAGTAGATCAGCTCACCGCCCGCCTGGTGCTTGACGAGACCAAGCAGGTTGGTGCCGGTGGGCGTCAGCGGCCTGCGGATGTCGTACTCGCCGAGCCCGTCCAGCTTCCATAGCAGCGTCTCGCGGGCACCTTGCAGGTAGTCGAGCAGGTCCGCCTTGGCGTCGAATCCGGTCATGCGCAGCAGTATGCCGTCACCAGGTCGGTGACCGGAACCGCCGCCCGGGCGGCCGCCTCGACGCCGGGCGTGCCCGCGCGCATGACGATCTCGGTGACCAGGCGGTAGATCAGCGCGCGGGCGAGCAGCTGGCCGAGTTCCCGTTCGCTGGCCAGCTGGTCGAGGACGCCGAGAACCTCGGGCCGCGCCCGCCGCCACATCAGCGCGTCCACCGCCACGACGGCGAGCGGCAGCCCGGCGGGCCGTTCAAGCGGCGAGAAGTCGATGACGGCGGGCGGTAGCCCGTCGGCGAACAGCACGTTGCCCGCCAGGTCGGCGTGGATCAGCTGGGCCGGCAGGTCCACCGGCCGCAGGACAGGAAGGAGCCGCCGCACCTGCCCGGCTAGCGGCCCGGCGGCCGGGCCGAGCAGCGGGTCCGGGTCACGCTCGCCCCACGCCACCTCATCGCCGATCGTCCAGGGGTTCTCCACCGTGCGCCGCCATGACGGCACCGGCACGCGGGCCAGCGCGGAGTGCAGCGCCCGGCTCACCGCGACCAGTTCCGGCCAGCGCGGCGAGACGCCCGACCAGTCGGCCGCGGTGCCGGGCACCCACTGGTAGGCGGCCCAGCCCAGCGCCACCCAGTCCCCGCTCAGCGCCCGCACCGGCCGCGGCACCCGCACGCCCGGCGCGGCCAGCGTGTCGTAAACGTCGGCGAACCAGCGCCCGGCCTGCAGCGAGTCGGCGGGCTTGAGCACGGCCGGCCCCGCCCGCCAGGCGGTTCCCTGCCCGCCGGGCAGCCGCGCCGGCACCGTGCCGGCCAGCCCGAACGCGGTGAGCACTTCCTCGGGGACGCCGTCGGGGCGCTGCGGGCCGGACACTCACGCGACGATAACGACCTCCGCCCACGGGGCCAACTGGTTTACCGTCTTGGGCTGCCGTTTGGCCCGGCGGCCGGAAATTGGCTCGGGATGCTGCCTGCGGTGCCGGCTCGTGCGGTATCGCCGATAAGGTACCGGCATCGTGGACCCTTGCCTGACGGAGGCCTTCGGCCTCGACCCTGACATCGTGCATCTCAACCACGGCGCGTTCGGCGTCGCGCCGGTGGTCGTGCGGCAGGCTGCCGCCGCGTGGCGCGAGCGCGCCGAGCGCAACCCGCACCGCTTCAACCGCGTCGAGGTCAGCGGGCTGATCGCGGCGGCCAGGGAACGCGCGGCCGGCTTCCTCGGCATCGACCCGTCCCGCGCGGCGTGGGTACGCAACGTGTCAGAGGCGGTTTCCGCCGTGCTCGGCTCGCTCGCGCTGGGCCCCGGCGACGAGCTGGTGATCAGCACGCACGGCTACGGCGCGGTCCGCAAGGCGCTCGGCTTCCACGCCGCGCGGTCCGGTGCGCGGGTCGTCGAGGCGGACTTCCCGGTCGGCGCCCCGGACGACGAGATCGTCGCGGCGTACGCGGCGGCCTGCTCGCCGCGCACGCGGCTGGCCGTCGTCGACCGGATCACCTCGCCGACCGCCACGGTCATCCCGGTCGCGGCCGTGGCCGCGGCGATCGCCGGAACGGGGGCGGTGATCCTCATCGACGCCGCGCACGCCCCCGGGCAGCTGAACGACGACATCGCGGCGTTCGGCGCCGATCACTGGGTTGGCAACCTGCATAAGTGGGCCTACACGCCGCGCGGCAGCGCCCTCTTGTGGAGCCGCCCGGGCGCCGACGTGCCGCCCGGGGTGCTCAGCTGGCAGCTCGGTGACGGCTACGCCGCCGCGTTCGACTACCCCGGCACCTGGGACTACGCGGGCTGGCTCGCGGCCGGGGACGGCCTGGCGTACTGGGAATCCCTCGGCGGCTGGGACGCCGTGGCCGGGCTCACCGCCCTGGTGACCGAGGGCCAGCGGATCGTGGCCGCGGCCCTCGGCGTGAGGCTGGACGGGCTGCCGGTGAAACCCGCGCCCACGATGCGGCTGGTGCCGCTGCCGGACGGCGTCCTGGCCGCTCCCGGCGACAGCGACTCGCTCTACGAGGCGCTGTCCGGTCAGGGCATCGAGGTCGCGCCGGTTCACTTCCGCGGGGCCGGCTACCTGCGCATCGCGGCGGCGCCGTACAACACGGCGGACGATTACCATCGGCTGGCCGGCACGGTGCGGGAACTGCTCGGCCGGGTCTGACACCGGACGCATTCCCCGGGCCAGGGACGGCCCTGGTTCCCGTTTAGGCGTCCGCCGTCATCGTAAGGCAGATTCGGCCGCTGGCCGGCCGGGAACCGGGCAGTGCACAATAGGCGCGGACAACATGGATGCCGGTGAAAGCGGAGGCTGGCGTGACGACAGAACCACGGACGACGACCGCGACCGTGAGCGGCCCGGTCACCGGAGGGAAAGGCTGGCCGTTCGGCAGCCCCGCCGACGCCGCCCGGTACGGGTACGTGATCGAGGAGTTCCTGCTCGACGGGGTCGCCCAGTCGTATGAGCCGGCGCCGGACACCGCCGTCGGGCGCGACGGGCGATGGACGGTCCAGGCGGGCTCGCGGTCGGCGTACCGGACCCGCATGTACGTCGCCCGTCCGGCTGACCCGGCGCGGTTCAACGGCGTCGTCATCGCCTACTGGCTGAACGTGACCGCCGGATTCGACCTGGGCGCGCCGTCGGCGCACGAGATGCGCGAAGGGTACGCCTGGGCCGGCATCACCACCCAGGCCGTCGCGGTCAACGGCCAGCCGTCCCTGGCACCGGGCTTCCCCGCCACCCCCGGGCTGCCGCGCATCGACCCGGGCCGGTACGCCACGCTGCACCACCCCGGCGACGCGTACTCCTACGACATCTTCACCCAGGCCGCCCGCGCCCTGAGCGCCGACCGCCCGGCGGCCGGGACCGACCCCCTCGGCGGGCTGACGCCCCGCCTGGTCATCGCCTGCGGCGCCTCGCAGTCCGCCGCGCGGCTCGGCGCGTACCTCAACATGGCCGACGACGCCGAGCGGTGCTTCGACGGGTACCTGCTAACCGTCCACTGGGGGCTGTGCGTGTACCCGCCGGACCAGTCGATGCTGACCACCTTCGCTCCGCTCGGCGACGGGTACCACGGCGGAAGCTCGGCCATCAACGACCGCGGCCGGGTCCCGGTCCTGGTGGTGAACAGCGAGAGCGAGGCGCTGCACAACGTCCCGGTCCGCCAGCCGGACACCTCGACGTTCCGGTTCTGGGAGATCGCGGGCACCGCCCACACCGGGGACTCGCCCGACTTCACGCCGGTGCTCGAGCGCGACGGCCTCCCCGTGTTCCCGCCGGCCCCGGACGCCAACGCGATCGACTGGCGGTGGGTGCGCAACGCGGCCCTTGAGCACCTGGTGCGCTGGTGCGACGGGGGGACGCCGCCGCCGTCGTTCCCGTTGATCGACGCCTCGCTCGACGCCGGGATCCACCGGGACGAGACCGGGAACGCCACCGGCGGGATCCGCGTCCCCGAGCTTGAGGCACCGGTCGCGACGCACAGCGGAAGCCGTCCGGGTAACCCACTGGCCGCGCTCATCGGGCAGAGCGTCCCGTACCCGCCGGCCCGGCTCGCGGCGCGGTACCCGGACGCGGACGCCTACCTGCGCGACTGGGACGCCGCCGTCGACCGGGCCCGCGACCAGGAGCTGCTCCTTGACACCGACCTGGAAGAGCTGCGCCAGCGCGGCCGTGAGGTCGCCGCCGGCCGGTGGTGACCCTCGCGGCTAGGCCGACGCCAGCTCGCGCAGCAGGCGGGGCAGCGCCACGCCGATCGGCTCCCGCACCACGACGTGCCGTGCAGCTCGAGCACCTTCCGCGCGGGCAGGCCGGCCAGCTGGTGGAGTCCGTCGGTGTTCTGCGTGATCACCCGGAGCGCGACCGCGCCAGAGGAGTCAAGCTCCGCGATCGCCCGGTGCGCGGCGTTCGGCTGCGGGGCACGCGCGTACGTCTCGCGGCGCATCTGCCAGGAGCGGCGGCGGACCTCCGGGTCGGTCATGTAGTACCCGATCGTCGCGAGCTTCTCGTGCTCCGGGTGCAGCGTCCACACGCCGCGCGGACCCCGGTAGTCGGGGATACCGGAGTCGGTGGAGATCCCGGCGCCGGTGAAGATCGCGACAAGCGGCCTGCCCATGCCGCCCAGGGTAGGCAATCCGCCGCGCCGCCGGCCCGTGGTTTACCGTGCGGCCCGCTCACCCGTCTCCGCACAGGGCGGTGAGCCGCTCGGTGGCGATGCAGGAGACGAGGCAGCGTTCCTTGGCGTCCTGGGTCAGCTGGGCCGTCCAGGTGGTGAGCCCCCCGTCGCCCAGTTCCACCGTGCCCTGCGCCGCGGTGATCCGCAGCGCGAAGCCGCCGTAGTACCCGCGGCCGCGCGTCCGCTCGGGGTTGTCGAGGAGGAACGCGGCGTGCTCGCCCAGGCCCGGGCGGATGGTGTCGGCCAGGCGCTCGGCGAGTACCGGGTGGTCGAACACCGTGAGCTCGACGCGGGGCTCCCGGGCCGGGATCAGGGCCGCGAGCACGTCCAGCCAGTAGGCCAGGTGCCGGGTGATCAGGCTGGCCTCGGTGCGGCACGAACCGGTGTCCCGGGCGCTTGACACCAGGGCGAACAACCGGAAGTGGGCCGCCGCCCCCGGGCCGAAGTCCTGGGCCCGCAGCTGGCGCTGGCAGGCCGCCAGGTCGGTCCGCCCGGTCTTCGGCTGGCCGCGGCGCCGCACCGCCGCCTCGACGGCCAGGGCGTTGGTGGAGTCGCTGACCACCTCGGTGCCCCGCACGGTGGTGACGACGCGGTTCTGGCTGAGCGGGGCGACCGCGGTGCACGTGCCGAGCGGCGCCACGGGGGACAGCTCGACCCCGGTGAACTCGGCCGGGAGCATGTGCCACAGCCGGGCCTCGACGGCGGCGACCCGGCGCGGGTCGGCGGTCGCCGGCCGGACGAACCGGTCGTGCTGCCAGCGGCGCAGCACGCCGGCCGGCGTGACCTGCCCGGCCCGGGCCCGGGCCACGGCGATCAGCAGCGTCTGCAGGTCGGCAGGCGGCAGGTCGCGCGTTAGCGCCTCCCGGGTGCCGGGGGGCACGCCCCGCCAGACCCATTCCCCGGCCCGGTCCTCGTTGTCGGCCATCTGGCCACTGTCGCAGGCGCCCGCCGGTAAGGAAAACGATTTGCCGCCCCGCGTCCCCGTCTGGCCTGAGCTGGTGCGGGTCACGCTCGCTTCCTGAAGACGGCGGTGGCCGCGTAGTGTCTGGCTTGGCCGGCCCGCCGCTGCTGCTGGCGGGGAGCAGGGCCCGGCCCAGAGGAGACCAGTGACGACTTTGAGCGCGGCGGAGCTGTCCGACTTCAGGCCGGCTCCCAACCAGGGCGCCCACATCGACCTGTACGAGACGGAGAACCGGGCGCTTGACCCGGGCGGCCACGTCCTGGCCGCGATGCGGGCGCGGGCGCCCTGGGCGGGGCGGACCCTGCTTGACCTCGGATGCGGCAGCGGGTACTGGCTTGGCGGCTACGCCGATGAGGCCGCGGAAGTGATCGGAGTCGAGCCGGACCCGCGGCTGCTGCCGCTGGCGGCCGGCCGCGATCACCGGGTGCGGGTGCTGCACGGGTCCGCCGAGCACATCCCCCTGGCCGACCAGTCCGTCGACGTGGTGCACGCGCGCTTCGCCTACTTCTTCCCGCCCCGCGGCGACGCGGGGCTGGCCGAGGTCATGCGGGTGCTGCGTCCCGGCGGCACGCTCGTCTTCATCGGGAACGACCTGCGGTCAGGCGAGTTCGCCGAACTGCTGCGGGCCGCGGCCACCGCACTGGTGCCAGCGGGCGGGGAGGAAACCGAAGCCTGGTGGGCAGCACGCGGCGCCGACCGGATAACGGTGCGCAGCCGGTGGCGCTTTGACAACCGGGCGGACTTCGAGGCGGTGCTCCGCATGGAGTTCCCGCTGAACGTCGCCGACCCGTGGCTGGCGGCCCATCCCGGCGCGCTCGGCCTCAGCTACAGCTACACCCTGTTCAGCGTCGGCAAGCCGGCCGGGCTGCTGCGCGCCCGGTGATCCCGCCGCCGGCGGATAATGACGGCATGCGCCAGGCATACGTCCACGACGCGGTCGTGACCATGGAAGCGGGCGGCGACGAGCGGGCACCGGGAGCCGCCATCACGGTGGCGCTCTGCGGGCACTGGGAGCACGAGCCGCCCTGCCCGCTCGCCCCGCACCGCACCAGCGCGGAGCGCTCAGGCGACCAGGTGCGGCTGCGGGTGCTGTTCGCGGCCGAGCCCGCGGCCGAGGCCGAAGTGCGCCGCCGGGTCGACGCGGCCCTGTCCGGCGGCGGCCTCACCCTCCCGGACGGCGCCACCACACGCTGGCACCTGCGCAGCACCCAGCCCGGCCTGCTGCGCGACGACGAGGCCGGGCCCGCCGAGCGGCTTACCCGGCACTGATTGGCCTGGCTAGCCGAGGGCTTGACCCTCACGTGGCGTGATGCCGCATAGTCGGTGGCATGGAAGACCACCTGACCGTGGGACGCCTAGCCGAGCTGGCGGGCGTGACCGTCCGCACGCTGCACCACTACGACGAGATCGGCCTCGTCCAGCCGTCGGCGCGGACCGCGGCCGGGTACCGGGCCTACTCGGCGGCCGACGTGGAGCGGCTGCGGGAGGTGCTGGCCTACCGGCGGCTCGGCTTCGGGCTGCGGGAGATCGCGGACCTGGTCGGCGACCCGTCCACCGACGCGGTCGCGCACCTGCGCAGGCTGCGCGGACTGCTGGTGAAACAGCGCGACCGTTCGGATGCCATGGTGGCGGCCATCGACCGGGAACTAGCCGCACGAGCGATGGGGATGAGGATGACGCCAGAACAGCAGCTGGAGATGTTCGGCGCGCGGCTGTATGACGCGATCGGCGGCGCTTACACCGCGACCCGGCGCACCGAGCCGCGGATCGCCGCGCGGATCTGGGCTGCGCTCGGGGACGCCCGGACGGTGCTGAACGTCGGGGCCGGCACCGGCTCCTACGAGCCTCCCGGCCGTGACGTGACCGCGGTGGAGCCGTCGGCGGTCATGCGGGCGCAGCGCCCGGCAGGCGCGGCGCCGTGCGTGGCCGCCGCCGCGGAGCGCCTGCCGTTCGGTGACCAGTCCTTCGACGCCGCGATGGCCGTCTCCACCGTGCATCACTGGCAGGACCCGATCGCGGGGCTGCGCGAGATGCGGCGGGTGGCCCGCCGCGTCGTCGTGCTCACCTTCGACGCCGAGGACGCCCTGCGGCATCACCAGTTCTGGCTGACCCGCGACTACCTGCCCGAGTTCGCCGGCCTGTTCACGCGCTGGCCCTCGCTGGACGGGCTGGCCGGCGCGGTCGGCGCCCGCGCGGAGCCGGTGCCCATTCCGTGGGACTGCGCCGACGGCTTCTACGAGGCTTACTGGCGCCGGCCCGAGGCGTACCTGGAGGAGGGCGTGCGCCGCGCGGTATCGACCTGGACGAAGCTCGGTCCGCAGGCAGAGCAGCGGGCGGTGCGCAGCCTCCGCGAAGACCTTGACTCTGGCCAGTGGGCCGAGCGTAACCACGACCTCCTCGACCTCGACGAGGCGGACTTCGGCCTCCGCCTGCTCGTCGCCTGAGCCCCGCCGCCACCAGCAGTCGCACTGGGCTCGATCATGGGGATATGGATAACACGCAAGCGCAGCCGTTCGTGCTGCGCCGGGCCGTCGCGGCGGACGCCGCGGCCCTGACCGGCCTGCGGGCGCTCATGCTGTCGGACATGGGGATGCTGGGCGCCGGGGCCGACCCGGGCTGGCGGGACAAGGCGCAGGCGTGGTTCACCCGGCGGCTCGATGACAAGGACGACTTCGCCGTCTTCGTCATCGAGGACCCCGGCCGCGGCGTGGTCAGCTGCGCGGCCGGGGTGTGCGACCGGCATGCGCCGGGACCGGGCAACCCCGGTGGAGTGCAGGGCC
>Ga0265337_1000163_pt1 | contig 34462 bp, 30 predicted proteins | sample 42122metaG_FD_192441 | JGI IMG/M metagenome (GOLD analysis project Ga0265337, IMG submission 192441) | Rhizosphere microbial communities from Carex aquatilis grown in University of Washington, Seatle, WA, United States - 4-21-22 metaG | ecosystem: Host-associated > Plants > Roots > Rhizosphere >... | reverse complement strand
GAACGGCAGCCTGGGCCACGCGGCCAGCCCCGTTCCCCTCGCAATCCGGTTGGCCGGCCCGGGCACGAGATGAAAGGCTAGTGGGCATGACCAGTCAGAGCACGGGGGACGCGCCGCCGGAACGCTGGAACGCGGTCGGCCCGACCTCCGATATGTGGATGGATCCCGCGGCCGACCCGCGGTTCGCGGCACCGGGCGAGCTGCACGGCGAGCGGGAGACGCTGCTCGACTACCTGCGCGCCTACCGGCTGTCGCTGGAGATGAAGTGCGACGGGCTCGACGCGGAGCAGCTGGCCAGCCGTTCGGTGCCGCCCTCCACCATGTCGCTGCTCGGCCTGGTCCGGCACATGGCCGACGTGGAGCGGCACTGGTTCCGCGAGGTGATGGCCCAGGCCGACGCGCCGCCGCGGTACTGGTCGGACGACGTCGCGGACGCCGACTGGGCGGGCGCGGTACCCGAGCCGGCGGTGGTGGACGAGGCGTGGCGGTCCTGGCGCGACGAGGTCGCCTTCGCGGAGCGGTACGTTGACGGCTCACCGGACCTCGGCGTCCGCCGCCCGATGAAGGACGGCTCCACCGTCGCGCTGCGCGAGGTGATCCTGCACATGGTCGAGGAGTACGCCCGGCACATCGGCCACGCCGACCTGCTCCGCGAGCGGATCGACGGCCGGGTCGGCCAGTAACGCGACGTCGCGTCCGCGTCGGGCCGCCGGCCGGTCACCGCGGCAACTGGACCAGTTTCAGGAAGAAATCGTCGATCTGCCTGATCGCCGCCATGAACTGCTCGAAGTCCACTGGCTTGCTCACGTACGCGTTGGCATGCAGGCTGTAGCTGCGCAAGATGTCCTCCTCGGCCTGCGAGGTGGTCAGCATGACCACCGGGATGAGCCTGAACTCAGGGTCCTGCTTCAGCTGGGCGAGGACCTCAAGGCCGCTCACCCGGGGGAGGTTGACGTCAAGCAGGATCAGTCCCGGCCGTGGGGCGTCGGCGTAGGGTCCGGTCCGCCGCACGAACTGCAGGGCCTGCTCGCCGTCGGATACGACGTGCAAGGGATTGCGTACCTTGTAGAACTCGAAGGCCTCCCTGGTCATGAGGACGTCACCCTCGTCGTCCTCCACCAGCAGCACATTGACCAGCCTGGGATCATCCGGATAGGCCATGTGTCTCCTCGTTCTCGGGAACCGCGGGCACGGTAAAGCAGAACCTGGCCCCGTCCACGGCGCTGGTGTCCAGCCAGATGCGGCCGCCGAAGTACTCGACGATCTTCCGGCACATGGCAAGGCCGATCCCGGTGCCCGGGTACGCCGTCTTGTCGTGCAAGCGCTGGAAGATAAGGAAAATCCGGTCAGCATACTGCGGCTCGATACCGATTCCGTTGTCGGCGACGGAAAACAACCAGAACGCGTCCGCACGCTCGGCGGTGACGGCGACGTGCACCGGCCGATCGCCCCTGAACTTCAGCGCGTTGCCGATCAGGTTCTGGAAGACCGCGGTCATCAGCGCGGGCTGCGCCCGCACGGCCGGCAGCGGACCGTACTCGATGACGGCACCGGCCTGGGCGATCTGGTCGGACAGGTTCGCCGTCGCCGCCGCCAGCGCGGCGCCGCAGTCTACCGGGCTGAGCTCGACCGCGGCCCGGCCCACTCTGCTGAACGCGAGCAGGTCGTTGATCAGCACCTGCATCCGCTTGGCGCCGTCCACGGCGAACTCGATGTACTGGTCGGCCTTCTCATCGAGCTGGCCGCGGTAGCGGCGCTGCAGCAGCTGGCAGAAGCTGGTGACCTTCCGCAGCGGCTCCTGCAGGTCGTGCGACGCGACGTAGGCGAACTGCTCGAGTTCCGCGTTGGACCGCTGCAGGTCAGCGGCGTGCGCCGCGAGGGCGTCATTCGCCTCCTGGACAGCCGTCAGCTCCCGCAGGATGCGGGCGCGCATGGTGTTCACGTCGGCGGCCAGCGCGCGGATCTCGCGTGGCCCGGTTCGCGTCACCTCGTGGCTGAAGTCGCCGCCGGCGACGCGCCGTGCCTGCGCGGCGAGCACGTGCACCGGGCGGATGGCAGTGACGCGCAGCACGATAGCGAGCGCCACGACGACCACGACCAGCCCGATCGCGATGGCCGCCAGGGCTGCCTCGAGATCGGCCGAGGCGCGGTCGAGCGAGCCCAGCGCCTGCTGCCGCTGACTGGACACCGCTGACTCGAAGTCGGCCAGGTTAACGCGCAAGGCGTCGAACTCGGCCTTGCCGGCCAGGATGGCCGGGCTGACGACCGGCTTTCCCGCGGCCTGGACTTCCTGGATGCTCGGGTTCGCGTAGCGCGTGCGCCAGTCGCTGGCCTGGGTCAGCGTCCGCTCCAAGGTCACGGCGCTGGCCGCGGACAACTGCGGCAGGAGCGGGCGGAGCTGGCCGGCTGCCGCCTGCTGGGCTTGCAGGCCCTGAGTGTAGGGGGCGAGGAAACTCGGCTCGCCGCTCAGCGCGTACCCGCGCACGCCGGTCTCCTGGTTGAGCAGCGCGCTGTACAGTTGCTGCGCCGCCAGCGCGGCCGGGTCGATCACGGTCTCGACCCGCTGCCGCTCGTCGTTGACGTGGGCGAGAGCAAGCCCGCCGGTGACCATGGCCGCCACCGAGAACAGCGACATGGCCAGGACGATCACGCCGAGAATCCGGCTGAGCGGCCACGGTGGCGAGGTGGCGGACAGCATCAGGCGCCTGCCCCCGCCGCGGCCCCGGTCACGCGTACCCCAGGGCGAGGATCGCGATGTCGTCGTCGAGGTCGCCGCTGTTGAGGTTGCGTACCTCCTCGATGAGCCGGCTCAGCAGCCTGTCGTCGCTGACCCGGCCGGGGTCGAACGGCGGCGCGCCGAGTGCGTCGCGCAGCAGGTCGATCAGCCCTTCGCTGCCCAGCCGGTAAGGGCTTCCGGTGATCCGGCCCTCGATCAGGCCGTCGGTGTACAGCAGCAGGGACCAGCGGTCGCCAAGTTCTACCTCGCGGCCGGGCCATTCTCCCTGGTCGTTGAGCCCGGGGGGCGGGCAGACCGGGCCGCTGAGTTCGGTGATCCGGCCGGGAGTGACAAGGAGGGGCGGCGGGTGGCCCGCAAGCCGCACGATGCCGCTGCGGCGGTCCGGTGCCACGGAGAACGTGCAGACCGTGGCGAACATGGCGTCCACCTGCTGCTCGTGCCCGAGCACGAGCTGGACGGCGGACAGCGCGTCCGACGGCGCCTGGCCGGCCAGGGTCAGCGCCCGCCACGCCACCCGCAGGCAGACGCCGAGTGCGGCCTCGGCAGGCCCGTGCCCGCAGACGTCGCCAATCAGGGCGTGCACCCAGCCATCGGGCGTCTGCACGACGTCGTAGAAGTCGCCGCCGAGCAGCCGCTGCTTGCCGCCCGCCCGGTAGCGTGTCGCCACGCTCAGCCGCGCGTCGCGGAGCACCGGGAAGGGAAGCAGCCCGCGCTCGAGCCTGGCGTTCTCCTGTGCGCTCGCCTGCGCGAGCAGCAACTGCCGCTGGGCTTCGTCCCAGCGCCGGCGCTGTATCGCGTACCTGATCACCCGGTGCAGCAGCTTCCCGGTCACCTCACCCTTGACCAGGTAGTCCTGCGCTCCCGCGCGGACCGCCTGCTCGCCGAGGTACTCGCCCTCCAGGCCGGTCAGCACCACCACCGCCGCGTCCGGGTGCTGCCGCAGCAGCCGTTGCAGCCCGTCGATGCCCCGTGAGTCCGGCAGTCCCAGGTCGAGCAGTACGCAATCAGCACCGGGAGCCAGCCGCATGGCGTCGGCAAGCCGCCGGGCTCGCTGCACCTGCAGGCCGGCGTCCGCCTCGTGGAGCAGTTCCTCGACAAGGAAAGCGTCGCCGTCGTCGTCTTCGACCAGCAGAACCCGCGACCGCTCCGCACTATTCGCCATCATCTTCCACTGTCGGGATAACCGGGAAGTCCCTGCCGCCTTTCCGTACGGATGTGCCAGCTTAGCGAAATCCCGGTCACGGATGAACGGTGCACACTCGAACTCGTCAGTGTCGACCAGGCGACCACCGAGGCAGGTATCAGAAGAACGGCCGTCCGGCGATATCGGGCCCCTCGTCGCGGTCCCTGGTCAGGTAGTAGGAGCCGATCGCGGTGTACGCCGTTTCCAGGTAGTTGGTGTGGTTGGCCGCGGTGCTGATATCGCGGAACGCCTGCTCGATCGGGCGGCCGCGGTACACGGCACCCGATCCGGCCATGTCGAAGATGAGCCCCACCGCCTCTTTCGCCGCCCGGACCGCGAAGATGTTCGCCTCGCGCAGCCGGACCCGCAGCTCGAGGGACAGCTCAGGGTGGGCGCTCGCGTCCTGGTAGGCGGCCCGCGCGGTGTCGTGCAGCAGCGCCCGCGCGGCGCGGACCAGGGCGTCGGCCCGGGCGAACGCGATCTGGTGCGCCTGCTCGTGCCCCATCGCGCTCTGCCGGGCCGACCCCGGGGCAGGCCTGGCGTTGACGGCGTCCGTGAACGCGTGCAGGGCGGCGGACGCGATCCCGAGCGCGTGCGCCCCGTGGCCCGCTTCCGGCATTTCCTTGATACGGAAAAGCGCGCGGTCGTAAGCCGGCGGACCGTAGAACCCCGGGTTGACCTGCTCGTCAGGGACGAAGAGATCGGCGACCTCGAAATCGCCGCTTCCGGTGCCGCGCAGGCCAAGGCCGTCCCAGGTGTCGATGAGGCGGGCCTGGTCGGCGGGCCAGATCGCGAGCAGGCGGCGCGGCTGGCCGCCCGCTTCACGGATCGGTGACCCGTCACGATCGCAGGCGGCCGACATCCCGCCGAGCCAGGTGGCGAAGGGAGAACCGCTCGCGAACGGCCACCGGCCGCTGACCCGGTAGCCGCCGTCGACCGGGATCGCCGTCCCGCCGATCCGGCCCAGGCTCATCGCCAGGATCAGCCGCCCGCCGGCTCGCACGCGGAAACGCTCGAACCGCTCGGGGTCAAGGAACGTCAGGCCCACGCCTGAGTTGATGAATGCCAGCCACCCGACCGACGCGCTGATCCGCGCCAGCTCCTCGATCAGCGCGAGCCACTGCGCCGGCTCGGCCTCCAGGCCGCCGACCTCCCGCGGGAGCATCGCCCGGAACACCCCGGAGTCGTACAGCGCCGCCACGAGTTCCTCGGGTATCCGCCCCTCCTCGACGGCTTGCGCGTGCTCCCTGATCAGCGGCTCGAGGGACCGCGCGAGGCCGGCGAGCGAAGCGCCCGCGCCATCGGCGGCCGCGGCCGCGGTGCCATGGGCGGCCTGCGCCGCAGTGCCACGGGCGGCCTGCGCCGCGGGCGGCTTGGAGATGGTCATCACGATCCTCCGCCAGGTCTCGCCGCGTCGGCGGGATCGGCCCGCCTGGGCTAGCAAAGCGACGTTACAGCTTGGCTGGACGTACGGACATGTGCACGAGCACAGATTGGCGGGCCCGCTCGTTTACGGCCATCTGGCGGGAGACCAGCCTTACCCGGAGAGAAAACTTTACGCTGGAAGGTTTTCCGGGTTACGATCGTCGGGTCTGCCCCCGTGGAGGAGTTGGAGCCGCATGCCAGGAACCAGCGAACTGAGTCACGTGACGTCTGCGTCCGGCACCTCGCCACGGGTCGAGGAACTGCTGGCCGCCCTCTCCACCGAGGAGAAGATCGGCCAGCTGATCCAGTACTTCTACTTCAAGTTCCCGGAGAACTCGGCCGGCGGCCCGCTTGGCGACCTCGCCGGGCAGCCCCGGATGGTCGAGGAGGCGCTGACGCGGGGCGGCGCCGGGTCGCTGCTGTTCGTCAAAGACCCGGCCGAGACCAACCGGCTGCAGCGGGCGGCGATCGACGGCAGCCCGCACGGCATCCCGGTCCTGTTCGGGTTCGACGTCATCCACGGGCTGCGCACCATCTTCCCGGTGCCGATCGGGCTCGCCGCCTCGTGGAACGCGGAACTGATCGAGCGGGCGCAGGCCGTCGCGGCCACCGAGGCCCGCGCGGTGGGCATCCACTGGGTGTTCGCGCCGATGGTGGACATTGCCCGCGACCCCCGCTGGGGACGGATCGTCGAAGGCGCGGGCGAGGACCCGCTGCTCGGCTCGGTAGTCGCCGCCGCCCAGGTGCGCGGCTTCCAGGGGGGCATCCTTGGCGCGCCGGGCCGGGTGATCGCCGGGCCCAAGCACTTCGCGGGCTACGGTGCCGCGCTCGGCGGCCGTGACTACGACGAGGTTGACCTGTCGGACCAGGAATTCTGGAACACGTACCTGCCGCCGTTCCGTGCCGCGGTGCAGGCCGGCGCGGGCAACATCATGTCCGCGTACATGGACCTCAACGGCGTCCCCGCCAGCGGCAACCGCTGGCTGCTGACCGACGTGCTGCGCGGCGCGCTCGGCTTCGACGGCTTCGTCGTCACCGATGCCAACGCGGCCAGGGACCTGGTGACCCATCACTTCGCGGCCGGCCCAGCCGACGCCGCCGTCCGGGCCCTGACGGCCGGGGTGGACATGGAGATGACGGTCGCCGACCCCGCGTTCGGCCACCTGGGCGCCGCGCTCGCCGACGGCCGGGTCAGCCCCGGGCAGCTGGATGAGTCGGTGCGGCGCATCCTGGTGCTCAAGGACGCGCTTGGCCTGTTCGACCGGCCGTTCGTCGATGAGGACGCGGCCCGCGAGGTACTGGCCAGGCCCGCGCACCGCGACGCGGCCCAGCAGGCCGCCGAGCAGGCCGCCGTGCTGCTGCGCAACGAGGGCGCCGCCCTCCCGCTGGACGCGGCCGCGCTGCGGCGGGTCGCCGTGATCGGGCCGCTGGCCGACTCGGCCAGGGACACGCTCGGCCCCTGGGTCTTCGACCATGACCTGTCCGAGACCGTCACCATCCTCGACGGCATCCGCGCCTACCTCGGCGACCGGGCGGCGGTCAGCTACGAGCCGGGGATCGCCGCGCCCGTCCGGACCTTCCCGTCCATGTTCGACCGGTGGGAGCCCGGCCACATCGCCCCCGGGTCCGATCCCGCCGTCGCGCTCGACCGCGCGGTGCGGTCGGCCGCCGACGCCGACGTGGTGATCGCGGTCCTCGGCGAGCAGCAGGACATGATCGGGGAGGCCGCCTCCCGCTGCGACCTCTCACTACCCGGCGAGCAACTCGAACTGCTTGAGGCGGTGGCGGCCACGGGCACCCCCGTCGTGCTCGTGCTGATGAGCGGCCGCCCGCTGGAACTGCGCGGGGCCGCGGCAACGGTGCCCGCCGTCCTGCAGGCGTGGTACCCGGGCACCCGGGGCGGCGCGGCCGTCGCCCGGCTGCTGTTCGGCGACGTCACTCCGGCCGGGAAGCTGCCGTTCACCTGGCCCCGCGGCGTCGGGCAGGTGCCGATGCACCACGCGGTCACCCGGTCCCACGCCCCGCAGGAACAGGGCCGGCGTTACTGGGACGAGGAGAGCACGCCGCTGTTCCCGTTCGGCCACGGCCTCAGCTACGCCCGGTTCGCCTACCGCGACCTGCGCGTCGAGCCGGCCTCAGGCACCGCGGACGGCGCCGTCACCGTGACCGTGGAACTCGCCAACGTCAGCGACCGCGACGGCACCGAAGTCGCCCAGCTCTACCTGCACCAGCGGCACGGCACCTCGTCCCGGCCACTGCGGCAGCTGAAGGGATTCCGCCGCGTCGAGCTGGCCGCCGGGGCAGCGGAGACCGTCACCTTCACCGTCGGGCCGGACGAGCGCCGCTACTGGAGCGCGGCCACCCGCGGCTGGGTGACCGACGCGAGCACGTTCGACGTGTGGGTCGGCGGCGACGCGACCGCGACGCTGCACGCCCAGTTCACCGTCACCGCGGGCTGACCCGGCGCACCGGACTCACCCGAGCGGCCCGGTGACCGCCTCGGCGGCGCGCACCGCCGCGCCGGAGGCGACGTACGCCACGGCGGCCTCGATCTCCGGGGCGAGGAACCGGTCGGTGGCGGGCACCGCGACGTCGGACAGCGCCCCGGCGCGCAGCCCCGCGACCACCGCGGCGGTCGCGGGCGCAGGCTCCAGCGGCATGCGCAGGTCAAGGGCCCGGGCGGCGGTCAGCAGCTCCACGGCGAGTACCCGGGTGAGCCCGTCGACGGCGCGGCGCAGCTTGCGCGCCGCGGACCAGCCCATGGACACGTGGTCCTCCTGCATGGCCGAGGAGGGAATCGAGTCGACGCTGGCCGGCACGGCGAGCCGCTTGAGCTCGGACACGATGGCGGCCTGCGTGTACTGGGCGATCATGTGCCCGGAGTCGACGCCAGGGTCATTGGCGAGGAACGGCGGCAGGCCGTGCGAGCGCGCCGGGTCGAGCATCCGGTCGGTGCGCCGCTCGGCGATGGAGGCGACGTCGGCGGTGACGATGGCGAGGAAGTCGAGCACGTAGGCGACCGGCGCGCCGTGGAAGTTGCCGTTGGACACCACCCGGCCGTCGGTGGTGAGGACGGGGTTGTCGATGGCGCTCGCCAGCTCATGCCCGGCGACGGTGGTCGCGTGCGCCAGGGTGTCCCGCGCCGCGCCGTGCACCTGCGGCGAGCAGCGCAGCGAGTACGCGTCCTGCACCCGCGTGTCCTCCGGGCCGCGGTGGCTGGCGACGATGGGGGAGCCGGCGAGCAGCATCCGCAGGTTGGCGGCGGACGCGGCCTGGCCCGGGTGCGGGCGCAGCGCCTGCAGCCCGGCGCCGAACGCCGCGTCGGTGCCGAGCAGCGCCTCGACGGACATCGCGGCGGTGATGTCCGCCGCCTTGAGCAGGGCGCGCAGGTCGGCGGCGGCGAGCACCAGCATGCCGAGCATCCCGTCGGTGCCGTTGATCAGCGCCAGCCCTTCCTTCTCGGCGAGCACGAGCGGCTCGATGCCCGCGGCGGCGAGCGCCTGCGCGGCCGGCCGCTCCGGGCCGTGGCCGGTGCCGCCCGGCCCCGTGCCGCCCGGCCCCGTGCTGTCCGGCCCCGTGCTGTCCGGCAATGTCACCCGGACGGTGCCCTCGCCCATCGCGGCGAGGGCGCAGTGCGCAAGCGGCGCCAGGTCGCCGGAGCAGCCGAGTGACCCGTACTCGCGGACCACCGGGGTGATGCCGCTGCTGAGCAGCGCGGCGTAGCTGCGCGCCACGTCGAGGCGGACGCCGGTCCGGCCGGTCGCCAGGGTGGACAGCCGCAGCAGCATCATCGCCCGCACGACCTCGGCCTCGACCTCGGGGCCCGACCCGGCCGCGTGCGAGCGGACCAGGGAACGCTGCAGTTGCAGGCGCAGCTCCACCGGGATGTGCCTGGTGGCGAGCGCGCCGAAGCCGGTGGAGACGCCGTAGTGCGGCGCGCTGTCGTGGGCGAGCGCGTCGATGACCTCGCGGCCGGCGGCGATCGCAGCCTCGGCCTCCGTGGACAGCGTCACGGCCGCGCCGTCACGCGCGACCGCCACGACGTCCGCGCAGCTCACTGGCCCGGTGCCGACGATGACGGTATTCATGCCCTCCATGATCGCCTGCCGTCGCGGCGCCGTCGCCGCGGGCATGGTCCGACCCGCCTTCCTTCTGATAACAGCAAGAAGCGCTGGGGCTTGACGCGGCGATCCTAAGCGGCTCCTGGATTACGCCGTCACGCCTCGCCCTGGAGCATCGCGATCAGCCGGCCGAGCACCTGGCCGCCGCTGATCCGCAGCCCCTCGTGCTCCCATTCGTTGGTCACCCAAGTGCGCAGGCCGCGGATGCCCGCCGCGGTGCGCAGCGACAGCGGCGCGGGCACGTACATGTCATCGAAGTAGAGGGCCGCCGCGGCGGGCACCTCGTTCGCCGCGAGCCGGGCCGGGTCATACAGCGGCGGCCAGCCGTCCCGCTGCGCGAGCAGCTCCGCCGCCTCCCGCAGCGGTGTCAGCGCGGGGTCGAGGCCGAGCATCCAGGGGTAGACCATCTCCCCGGTGAACAGCAGCGGCTGGTCGCCGTCGACCGCGCCGGCCGGGTCGAACGCGGGGAACTCGGCGCGCACCCGGTGCGCCGCCCAGCGGGTGGCCGCGCCCTGCGCGTAGCAGGCCTCGTGCAGCACCGCGTAGAGCGGGGCGCGGGCGAACCCGGTCCGTTCCATGACTTCGCCGAGGAAGGCGTCCGACAGCCCGCCGTCGCCGTCCCACGGGTCCTCGAGCAGGTAGTGCAGCTCGTGGCTGCCCGCGCTCTGGCCGAGCATCCCGCCGATCGCCTGGAACCGCTCGACGGTCAGCCGCGACCCGTCCGGCAGCCGGACGTCACGGGCGGCCAGGTGCCCGGCGACCGCTCGGGCCGATTCGACGTCGCCGGGGTAGCGGTCGTAGTGGCCTGCGTTGCGCGCGGCGACGGTCGCGTAGGTGAGCCGGTAGACGTCCTCGGCGTGGGCCTCCAGGCCGGGCAGCCCGCCGGTGATCAGCGCCCCGGCCATGCCGTGCGGCGCGAACGACAGGTACGTGACCGTGCAGAACCCGCCGAACGACTGCCCGAGCACCGTCCACGGCTCGTCCGGGCCGCACAGCTCGCGCCGGATCAGCTCGCAGTCAAGCACGATCGAGTCGGCGCGGAAGCGCGCCAGGTACTCCGCCTGCGCGGCCGGGCTGCCGAGTCGCGCCAGGGACCGCGCGGTGAGCGGCGTCGACCGGCCGGTGCCCCGCTGGTCAAGGAGCAGTACCCGGTAGTCGTCGAGCGCCCGGTCCAGCCACGTCGAGCGCCCCACCGGCCGCTGCGCCGCGAACCCCGGCCCGCCCTGCAGGAACACCAGCCAGGGCAGCCGCTCGCCCGCCTTGCCGGTGGCCACCACTTCCCGGGCGAAGACCTCGATTCGCATCCCCTCGGGCCTCCCGTGATCGACGGGCACGCTGAAGTGATGATCGGTGACGACGGTGCCAGGCTGCCGGTAGCTGCTCACGAAAAGGATTATCCAGAACGAGCGCGTGGCTCCGCGCGCGGTCCCCCGCCGCTGCCTCCCTCGCGGGCCAAGGGTGATCTCTGGACATCCCGACGCTGAAGATCCACCTACGTCGGGAGCGTGGATAACAGCAAGAAGCGCTGGTCAGCGGTGCTTGGCCAGGATCGCGTGCGGGTCGGTGCCTGGCGCGGCCTGCGGGTCAGCGTGCACCGTTGCGGCGGACAGCCGGGGCAGGGCGTGCAGCAGCGCGTGCTCCGCGCTGACGGTGACCTGGTGCGCCTCGATCGCGGTGGCCCCGCCGCTGACCGTGATCTCGCACTCGGCCAGCAGCCGGTGCCCGGCCCAGCGGAGGCGGACCAGGCCGACACCGAGCACGCCGGGGACGGCCCGCAGGGCCTGCTCGGCCTGGTCGGTCAGCGCTGGATCCACGGCGTCCATCAGCCGCCGGTAGATCTCGCGGGCGGCCTGGTACAGGACGCTGAGGATCGCCGCGGTGATGACCAGGCCGATCACCGGGTCCGCCCAGTGCCAGCCGAGCGCGACGCCGCCCGCGCCGAGCAGCACGGCGAGGGAGGTGAACCCGTCGGTGCGGGCGTGCAGCCCGTCGGCCACCAGCGCGGCGGAGCCGATCCTCCTGCCGGTCCTGATCCGGTACCTGGCGACGAGTTCGTTGCCGGCGAACCCGGCGAGCGCCGCGGCGGCCACCGCGATCAGGTCGGAGACCCGCTGCGGGTGCACCAGGCGGCTGACCGCCTCATAGGCGGCAAGCGCCGACGAGGCCAGGATCAGCGCGACGACCACGATGCCGGCGAGGTCCTCGGCGCGCCCGTAGCCGTAGGTGTAGCGGCGGTTCGGCGGCCGGCGGCCGGCGATGAACGCGACGCCGAGTGGCACGGCCGTCAGCGCGTCCGCCGCGTTGTGCAGCGTGTCGCCGAGCAGCGCCACCGACCCGGACAGGGCCGTGACCGCGGCCTGGATAACCGCTGTGACGCCGAGCACCGCGAGGGAGATCCACAGCGTCCGCATGCCCTCGGCGCTGGCCTCCATCGCCGTGTCCACCTTGTCGGCCGCCTCGTGCGAGTGCGGCCTGACCAGGTGCAGCAGCCGGCCCGGGCCGCGTGCCTGGTGCTCATGGTCATGCGGCTCGCCGTGACCGTGACCATCCGCATGGTCATGACCGTGACGGTGGGCGTCCTCATGGCGGTCCCCGTCCTCATGGCCGTGCCCGTGCCCGTGCCGGTGGACGTGGCCGGCACCGGACATTTCATTCACGCATCCATCCTGCGCGAAGAAATGCGTTTCCGCACATCAACAACTACCAGCCGCGCGCACATGCGAAAGGAACGCAACAACCCGGGTATTCCAGCAAGCAATTGATCGCGCCCGAATCCCGTCTCGGCAGCCCGCGCTTTCTTCGCGAGCAACGGGCGACGGCGCAGGCCAGGCTCGCACTCGCGAGTCACCCCGGTCAGCCGGCAGCACGCAGAGAATTCTGATAACAGCAAGAAGCGTTAGCTCGTCCCTGAAACCAAAGATGGTGGATAGTTCTGCACATCCGGGTGTATAGAACTATCCACTATGTCGGATGACCGTGATCGGGTTGCCCGGATAAGCTGATAACAGCAACAAGCGCGGAGCGCCGACTCCAGGGCCGTGACCCATGGGGGCCGCGATCGCGGAGCAGCCGCGGGGCCGCAGGGGAGGGCCCGGGGGAGGGGCCCGGCTAGCCTAGCCAGCCGGGGAGGTCCAGGCGGAACGGCTGCCCGGCCGCCATCGTCCGCAGGTCCGCCTCTAGGGCGGCGACCCGGTCGGAGCCGAGCTCGGCGGCCCACCGGGCGCGGACCTGGGCGAACGCCTCGGCCGACTGCGCCAGGGCCTGCCAGCCCCGCGGCGTGAGGCGGACGAGCTTGCGCCGCCGGTCGGCCGCTTCCGTTCCGCGCGTGACGTAGCCCAGCTCGGTGAGCCGGTCGATGGTCTTGCCCGCGGCCTGCTTGGAGACGCCGAGGCGGCGGCCGACGTCCGCCGCCGTGGCGCCGAAGGTCCCGATGGCCTGCAGCGCGAACCCGTGCGCGGGCCGCAGGTCGGGGTGCCCGCGCACGGCGAGTTCCTGGTGGGCCTCGTCGATCACCATGCGATATCCGGAGAGCAGCAGCAGCGGCAGCTCGTACCTCAAGCCGTCACCTGAGGCTCCGTCGCCCGGGCCCTCGCCTGACGAAATAGGCAACCAAATTTACCGTTCTAGAGAAGTTAGACAACCCGGTTAACCACCCTACTGGAGAAGTGATGACTTCGTTCACCGGGCACACCATCGAGACGGATGAGCCCGGCCCCCGGGTACCGCCATCGGATAACAGCAAGAAGCGGAAAACACAACAAAGATCAAACCCAACCCGGCAACTGGGTCAGCGACACGCCCGCGTTTGCGGGCTTCTTTCTTGCTGTTATCTGAGGTAAAGAGTAGCGTCGCCTGCATGTCAGCTCCAGATGCCAGCAGTCCGGCGCGCGACGCCATCGATGCCTTTGTCCAGAGTCTCGCTGACCGCGGGCTGTCGGCGACGACGCGGCGGATCCGTAAGACGTACCTGGGCGAGTACCTGCGCCACGCCCAGCAGGCCCAGGCGGCCGCCGACGGCGACGGTGACGCGGAAGAGCAGGGGCAGGACGGCACGAGCGGTCGGCCGTTGACCGCGGGTGACCTGATGGACGGCGGGCGCGCGGCTGCGTGGCTGGCCGACGCGGCGGCGGGCAAGACGCGGACCCGTAGCACCAGCCGCGGATCGGAGGCGGCCGCCTACCCGAACTCGATGCGGGTGCGGATCGACTCGGTGAACGCCTTCGCTGAGTTCATCGGCGACCCGGCCCGGCTCGACCGGCAGCCGCCGGCCCGCGGCTTCGAGCTGGCGCCCGGGGACACCGAGGCGCTGCTGCACGACCTGACCGTTAAGCGGCCGATTCACGCCAACGCGATGACCCAGCTGCGCACCGCCGCCGTCGCCGCGCTCGTCGCCGACACTGGGCGCGGCGTGCCGGAACTGGCGGACCTCAACATCAGGGCGCTGCACCTGGACGGCGACGAGCCGCACGCCACAGTCGACGGGGAGACCTTCCCGCTCACCAACGCGACCGTGCACATCCTCACCCGCTGGCTCGCCGCCCGCGCCTCGATCGTCGTCGAGCTTGAGGGCAGCGACCCCGGGCACCTGTGGATTCCCACCAAGCCGGGACGGGCCAGGGGCGGCGTTCCCTCGGCCAAGCCGGGGATCAGCCCGGCGGCCGTCCGTACCCTGCACGCCTCGCACCGTGCCCTGGTCAGCCAGCTGCTCGGCACCCCGCTGCGCCCCGGCGCGCTGCGCGCCGCGGCGGAGGCCCACCCGGCGGCCGCCGCGCAGGACCGGGCGCGGCGGTAACCACGGAACCACCGCCAGGGAAAGCGCGCACTCACGCGGCGGCGATGCGGCCGTTCACGCCGCGGCGATGCGGTCCAGTTCTGCCAGCGCGTCCGCGGGGAGGTCGAGCGCGGCGGCGGCGACGTTCTCGCGCAGGTGAGCGACCGAGGACGTGCCGGGGATGAGCAGGATGTTGGGGGAGCGGTGCAGCAGCCAGGCCAGGGCGACCGCCAGGGGCGTGCTGCCGAGCCGCGCGGCGGCCGCGTCGAGCTCCGCGGCCTGAAGCTGCGTGAAGCCGCCGAGCGGGAAGAACGGGGTGTAGGCGACGCCCTGGTCGCTCAGCGCGTCGATGAACGCGTCGTCGCCGCGGTGGGCGATGTTGTAGGCGTTCTGCACGCACACGACCGGCGCGATGGACTGCGCCTCCGCGAACTGCTCCGGGCTGACGTTGCTGACGCCCAGGTGCCTGATCAGCCCTTCCTTCTGAAGTTCCGCCAGCGTGCCGAACGGCTCCGCGACCGAGCCCGGTTCCGGGCCCCCGTAGCCGCCGAGCCGGAGGTTGACGACATCGAGCGCGTCGAGGCCGAGGTGGTCCAGGTTGTCGTGGACGGCCTGCCGGAGCTGATGGGGCGCACGGGCCGCTGGCCAGCCGCCCTGGGCGTCCCGCAGCGCGCCAACCTTGGTCACGATGTGCAGCCCGTCCGGGTACGGATGCAGCGCCTGCCTGATGATCTCGTTGGTGACGTAGGGACCGTAATAGTCAGAGGTGTCGATGTGGTTGATGCCGAGCTCGACTGCGGTGCGCAGCACCGCGACGGCCGCGTCCCGGTCGGCGGGCGGCCCGAACACGCCCGGTCCGGCGAGCTGCATCGCCCCGTACCCCATCCGGTGCACCGTCAGGTCCGGGGCCAGCGTGAACGTCCCGCCCAGCCGTGCCTGTGCCATGCGCTTCCTCCTGCTCGTCGTCTCCGCTGGCCGGCCGCCCTGCCCCCGTAGGCCGCGAGCGATTCCGGCCCCCGCAGGCCAGACTAGCGCCGTCCGATCCGCCGCGAGCCATGGCGGCCGGCCTGGCGATGCTGGTTAGCTTGCCGCATGGACCTCACCGCGAAGCTGCAGATCAAGCCGGGGCAGACGGTCGCGGTCGTCGGGGCACCCGACGACGTGCCGCCCATCGGCGATGCCGCCAATCTCGCCGCTGAGCCCGGCGCCGCGGACGCGGTCGTCGCGTTCGTCAGGAACAGGGCCGAGCTCGACACGGGCGCCGACGCCGCCTTCGCGGCGGCGCGGCTTGACCGGCTCGCCTGGATCGCCTACCCCAAGGCGGGCAAGCTCGGCACCGACCTGAACAGGGACATCCTCGCTGCCGTCGTCTCCGGCCGCGGCGTGCAGCCGGTCCGCCAGGTGGCGATCGACGAGACCTGGTCGGCCCTGCGCTTCCGCCCAGCGTGAGCGGGCAAGGGCGTCGCAGGCTACGTCGTGACACTGGCCAGGACCGTGGTGACGACCCGGCTGACGGCGGCCGCGTCCGGCGGCGGGCTGTCGGTGTCCGTGAACAGCAGGTGCGCGGCGCCGATCAGCGTGGGGGCCAGAGTGCCGATGTCCGCGTCGGCCGCGATGCGGCCGAGGCCCCGCTCGGCAGCGAGGTATCCCGCGACGAGCGCCGTGGACTCTGAGACGAGCGGGATGCGGGACCCGGTGGCGGCGCGCAGCCGGGCGCGCAGTTCGTCCCGCGCGATGACCAGGCGGATCAATGCCAGGACCGCCGGGGTGAGCACCTCGGGGAGGGTCGCGGCCAGGTTACCGGCGACGGTCCCGGTCCCCGCCGCGTCGCGCAGCGCGGCCGCCAGGGCGGCGACCTGCGCGACGCGGTCCAGCGTCAGCTCGGCAAGGAACGCATCGAAGTCGGCGAAGTGACGGTGCAGCACTCCCTTGGCGACCCCGGCCTCGGCGGTGACGGACCGGCTGGTCAGCGCGCCCGCGCCGTCGCGCAGCAGGACCCGTTCGGCCGCGTCGAACAGCTGGCCGCGCGGGTCGCGGATCGCCACTCCCGTTGGCACCTGGTCATCCGTCCTTCCTTCGCCGTCCGCGAACACGCTAGTTAAGTGGGCGCATGCCCATTTAAAGTGGGCGCATGGTCACTCTACCGCCTGAGCCGCCGCAACCGCAGGGGCCGTCCGCTTCAGGGCCGGACAACTCGGGAGCGCCCGCCGACCCGGGAGCGCCGGATGACCCGGCCGTGCCCGACGGCCGGCCGTCGCACGCCTACCGGCAGGTCGCCGAGGGCTTCGGCGCCGACGCCGGCCGCTACGACCGCGCCCGTCCCAGCTATCCCGCCGACCTGGTGGACCGGATTGTCGCCGCCAGCCCGGGACGCGACGTGCTCGACGTCGGCTGCGGTACGGGCATCTCCTCCCGGCTCTTCCAGGCGGCCGGCTGCCTGGTGCTCGGCATCGACCCCGACTCGCGGATGGCCGAGCTGGCCAGGCGGGGCGGGACCGCGGCCGAGGTCGCGAAGTTCGAGGACTGGGATCCGGCGGGCCGCTCGTTCGACGCCGTCATCGCCGCGCAGGCCTGGCACTGGGTGGACCCGGTCGCGGGCGCGGCGCGGGCTGCCGCGGTGCTGCGGCCGGGTGGCCGGCTCGCGGTGTTCTGGAACGCCTTCGAGCCGCCCGCGGCGCTGCGCGAGGCGTTCGCCGAGGTCTTCGCGCGGGTACTGCCCGGCTCGCCGTTCGGCGAATTCTGGAAGCGCCCCGCGCTCGACGCCTACCGGCTCGGGTGCGAGCGGGCGGCCGACGGGATGCGCCTGGCCGGCGGTTTCTGTGCGGCCGAGGAGTGGCTGTCCCGCTGGGAGCGCCCCTACACCAGGGCGGAGTGGCTTGACCTGGTGCCCACCACCGGCGGCTTTACCCGGATGGCGCCCCGTGCCCAGGCGGAGATCCTCACCGGGATGGGCGCGGCCGTCGACGCGGCGGGCGGGTCCTTCACCATGTCCTACGCGACGATCGCCGCCACCGCCGCCCAGCGGTAGCTCACCGGGCATCCCGAACGAGCGCGGGCTCAGCCAGCCAGGTCACGGGGCCATCCGGCCCGCGCGGTCGGCGCACGCGCGGCGCCGTGACCTCAGCCGTGATCACTGACGAGGGCGGCGAGCAGCGCCGAGATCGCGGGGGAGTCGGTCATTGAGCCGCGGTGCAGCGCGACGATCTCGCGGCTCGGCACCGGGTCGGCGACCGGCACGGCCGTCAGGTCATCGCCCAGGGGCGCGCGGCCGAGCCGGGGGATGAGCGCGATGCCGAGCCCGGCGCGGACTAGGGCCAGGTGACTGTCGAACTCCATGGCGACGTGCGCGATCCGGGGGGAGCGGCCGGTGCCGTCGTACATGCGCAGCAGCCACTGCCGGCAGATGGACCCCTCGGGGGTGGCGATCCAGTCCTCATCGGCCAGGTCGCGCGGCGTGACGACGACACGGCCGGCTAGCCGGTGATCGCGGCGGACGATCACCTCGGCAAGGTCGCGGGCCAGGGCGGTGCGGGTGAGGTGGTCGGGCACCGGCAGCGGCAGGTCGCCCCAGCTGTGCGCGACGCCGAGGTCGGCCTGCCCGGACGCGACCAGGCTGACCGTGTCCCACGGCTCGTGCTCCGCGAGGGTGACGCGCAGGTGCGGATGGGCCGCGAGGACGGCGGGCAGCGCGGGCGCGATCAGCCCGCGCATCGCGGTGGAGAACGCGGTCAGCCGCACGTGCCCGGCGACGGTCCCCGCCTGCTGGTGCAGCCCGGCCTGCAGTTCCTCCAGGCCGGCGAGCAGTCGCGTGCCCTGCTCGACGAGGTGCCTGCCGTGCCTGGTGAGCATCACGCCCCGGCCGACCCGCTCGAGCAGCGGCACGCCGGTCTGCTTCTCCAGGCGCTTGACCTGCTGCGACACCGCGCTCGGGGTGAAGCCGAGCGCGTCGGCCGCCGCGGTCACCGAGCCGTGGGCGCCCACGGCCCGCAGCGAGTCCAGGGCCACCAGGTCGATCATGAAGCAATGCTACATGATCTATTGCACGAATATTCGCTGGTGCTTCATGGTTTGTCCGGGTCACACTGGGTGGCGTGAACCGCCGTGATACCGCACTCGCCGCCCTGGTCGCCGCCCTGTGGGGCTTCAACTTCGTCGTGATCGACTGGGGGATGGGGACGGTGCCGCCGCTGCTGTTCGCGGCGATCCGGTTCACCGTGGTGGCCGTGCCCGCCTGCTTCCTCGTGCCGCGCCCGCCGGTGCCGTTTCGTACGGTGGCCGCCGTCGGCGCGTTCATGAGCCTCGGCCAGTTCGGGCTGCTGTACCTGTCGATGCACCTGGGCATGCCGCCCGGTCTTTCCGCGCTGGTGCTGCAGGCGCAGGTGCCGTTCACCATCGTGATCGCCGCCGCCGCGCTGCGCGAGCCGCCGACCAGGGCGCAGGTGGCCGGGGTCTCCCTGGGCGTCGGCGGCCTTGTCGTGGTCGCGCTCGGCAGTGGCGGCCAGGTCCGCCCGCTCGCCCTGGCGCTGTGCCTGCTCGCGGGCCTGTCCTGGGGGATCGGCAACGTGGTGTCCCGCGCGGCGAAGGCGCCAGGCGGGCTCGCGCTCACCGTCTGGTCGGCGACGGTGGTCCCCCTGCCGCTGCTCGGCCTCAGCCTGCTTATCGACGGGCCCGCCGCCGTGGGCCGCGGCCTGGAGAACCTTGGCTGGCACGGCGTGCTGTCGACGGCGTATACCGCGGGGCTGTGCTCGCTTGTCGGGTACGCGGTCTTCAACCGGCTGCTGTCGCGGCACCCGTCGGGCAAGGTCGTGCCCTGGGTGCTGCTCGCCCCGGTGGTCGCGATGGCCAGCGCGTGGGCGCTGCTCGGCGAGGCGCCGGGGACCGCCGCGCTGACCGGGGCCGCCCTGCTCGTGGCCGGCGTCCTCATCGCCCAGGGCGTCATCCGGCCTCCCCGCCACGGCAGCGAGGACCAGGCGCCGGAGCAACGGGCCGGTGAGGAGCGGACAGCGCCGGGAGAGCGCCCTGGCGAGCTGTTGCCCGCCCCCGGCGCGCAGCCGGACCCGGTCGCCTCCGGACGCTAGCACCTGCTCATCAGGGCGTTAGCACGAACTGACCAGGGCGTTAGCGCGAGCCGGATTGGCAAATCATTGTGGTGCCTACCGTGAGGCGGTGCGGCCCCCGTTCCCTGACGATTAGCACCAGATAGCAAAGATTCTTCGGGGAAGGTGAATTCCATGCAGGCATGGCTAACCAGGTGGGGGCCGCTGGCAGGCGCACTGAGCGCCGCCGCGTTCGTCGCCTCGTTCGTGACGGGGTCGAGCACCCCCGGCAGCGACCAGACGGGCGCGCAGGTGATCTCCTGGTACACCGCGCATCACACCAGCCAGATCCTGAGCAACCTGTTCGCCGCGCTGGCGATGGCCCTCGTTGTCGCGTTCGCGGTGACGCTCGCCGGGCGCGTCCGCCGGGGCGAGCGGTGGACGGCCGTCGGCCTGGTCGCGGGCGCGGTCTGCCTGGCCGTCGGACTGACCGCCACGCTCGGCTTCAACCTAGTGCTCGCCCTCGACACCAGTCACCTGACGGCCGCCTCGGCGCAGACGCTGAACCTGCTGCAGAACGACTTCTTCCTGCCCATCTTGCTCGGAGTCGTCCTGTTCGGCATCCTGGGCGGCCTGGCCATGGTGGCCGGTCGGATGCTGCCGGCCGCGATGGGCTGGGTGCTGTTCGCCGTGGGCGTCGTGGCGCTCGTCCCGCCGATCGCCTGGTTCTGCCTGCTCGGCACGATGCTGTGGGTGCTCATCGCGAGCATCTGGCTGACCGTACAGAAGCCACCCGCCGTGGCGCACGAGGCAGTCGCCGCCAGCGAGCAGGTGCCCAGCTTGACCTAACCGCAGACCGCCCCGCACTCGTCCCGTGGCCGCGGGCCGGGTGCGGGGCAACCGTTTCCGGTCCGGCACCGGTAGGCGCGCCGACGGGCAGCGCTGCCGCGGCCGCACTGAACCGCCAGGGTTCCTGGCAAGGTCACGCGATCAGCGCGGTACTCGTGATCTTCCGGTCGACCAAGTCGCGGGCGACGTCGGAGAGCTTACGGTTATGGTTGCGCGCGTATGTCCGCAGCAGTTCGAAGGCGTCGCCCATCGCCACATCCAGGTACTCGGCGAGCATTCCCTTGGCCTGCTCGATCATCACCCGGCTGTTCAGGGCGGCCTGAAGCTGCTCGGTCAGCAGGCTGTGTTCCCGGAGCGCTTTTTCCTGGATCAGCCCGATTGCCGCCATTTCCGCCATGGCCTGCGCTATGTCCATCTCGTCATCGGTGAACGGCTCGTCACTGGCCCGGAACAGGTTCATTGCGCCGATCACGCTCGTTCGTACGCGCAGCGGGACCGCGCACATCATCTGGAAGCCCGAGCTGGATGATCGTTGCGCGAAGACCGGCCAGCGGATGCTGCTGCTTTCCGCGTTCGCTTGCAGGGGCCGGCCCGTGGAGAACGCGTCCAGGCACGGGCCCTGCGCTCCCTGAAGCTCGAAGAGCTCAAGCAGCCGCATCCGCTCGTCGGAGGATGCGATCAGCCGCAGCCCGCCGCGCGCGTCGGCCAGCATTACCCCGGCCGCCTCGGCTCCCAGGACCTCAACGGCGTCGGCGGACAGGCCATGCAGGAAATCGACGATGTCAAAGTCGCTGGCCAGCGTGTCCGCCAGGCGCACGAAAACCCGGGCCAGCGCGGCCTCGCGGCTCCCTCGGTCAGTCTGGCGATAGTCTCCGGGCCGGGCGGCCGTGCCGCCGCCGGTCTCACTCATCGAACCGCACCCGCCGTTCCACGACATCCTGCGCGATGTCGTACATCGGGCGCCCGCTCGCGAAAGCCGCAGCCCGCAGCCGGGCGAGCGCGTTGGACGTGGTCTCATTCAGCTGCGCGGAGATCATCCCAGTCGCCTGATAAACCACGATCCGGTCCGAGTCGCCCGTATGCAGCAACTCCGCCAGATCCCGCCCTCCCGGCGCGTACTGCTGGAACAGCACGGCGTCACGGGCGATGTCCGCGGCAACCAGGGCGTCCGCCAGGTGCTCATCGCTTAGCATCCCCGGCCTGTCCCGGCACAGGTCGAATGTGCCGATCCCGCTCCGCCCCGCGGTCAACGGCAGGGAGAACTCGGCGTGCACGCCAGCCGCCAGGGCCGCCGCCGCGAAAGCCGGCCAGCGGTTCGCGGTCTCCGCCAGGTCCGGCAGCAGCACCGGAACCCCGGACGTGTAAGCCTGCAGGCACGGGCCCTCACCCAGGTCGATCTGCAGCCCGGTAACCGTAGCGGCGTGCCGCCCGGCTCCGGACAGCATGGCCGCCGACTCCGCCCCCGCCATCAGCACGAGCGCGCACCCGGACAACGCCATCTCATCCACCGCGAACCGGCAGAGCCCCGCTATCAGCTCGCCCGCACCGGCAACAGTGTCCTTTTCGATGACCGCCGCCAGGATGCGGGCCCGACGCCCGTCGTCCCGCACGCCGCCTCCTCGCCTAGCCCCATTTGCATTCCTTCCTACCGTATCCCCGAACCCGACCATGAGGTGGTACATGCCAGGGACTAGACTGCTGGCCGGTGCGGCGCGGTCAGCCGCGCGCGACCGCGGCCTGGTTCCCGGCGGGGAAGGCCTGGCGGCAGCAGCGCAGGAACTCGCGCGCCGCCGGGCCCGGCCCCGGCTTCCAGACCAGGGCGAGCACGGCGGGCAGGGCAGCGTCGCTGACCGGCACGGCGTGCAGCCGGGCGGAATGGGCGGCGGCCATCGACTCCGACAGCACGGCGACGCCGAGACCGCGGGCGGCCAGGTCCGCGACGGTGCCGGGCGCGCTGGCCTCAAGGGTGACGTCCAGCCGGACGCCGGCCGCGGCGCACGCGGCGTCCAGGGTGGCGCGGATGCCGGTGCCCTCGGGCAGGCACACCACCGGGTGCCCGGCCAGGTCCGCGAGCGTCACCGCGGCCCGGCCGGCCAGCAGCGGGTGGCCTGGCGCGGCGGCGGCCGCCAGCCGCTCGCTGACCACGGTGAGCGACTCCAGGTCGGGCGGCGGGGCGCCGGCCGCGCCGATCAGCGCCAGGTCGGCGGTGCCCGACCTGACCCGCTCGACGAGCGCGGCGGACTCGTCCTCGGCCAGGGTGACGGCGACGCCGGGATGGGCGCCGTGGAACAGGGCGAGGGATTCGAACAGGCCGGGGACGGTGCACGCGGTCACCATGCCCACCACGAGGCGGCCCCTGATCAGCCCGCTGACCTCGCTGACCGCCTGGCGGAGCGCGGCGGCGGCCGCGAGCGCGGCCCGGGCATGCGGCAGCGCGGCCGCCCCCGCGTCGGTGAGCCGGGCGGCGCGCGCCGAGCGGTCGATCAGCGGCGCGCCGAGGTCCCGCTCAAGCTCTCGCACCTGCGCGCTGATCCCGGACTGGCTGATGTGCACCCGCTGCGCGGCACGGGTGAAGTTCGCCTCCTCGGCGACCGCGACCAGGTACTCAAGCTGGCGAAGTTCCATAACTACTGATTCTAGCTAAGAGAAGAACTATCTGTTGGACTTCTCATTGCCCGGAGAGCAGGCTGGAGACATGAACGAACACGAGAAAAAGGCCCGGCCGCAGAAGGCACTGCGGCCGGAGGACATCACCCGGTTGTTCGTCGAGTACGCCAACGCCAAAGACGCCGTCGGCGTCGCCTCGCTGTACGAGGAGCAGGCCGTGATGGCCTACCCGCCGGGCAGCCAGACCGCCGGCCGGGACGCCATCGCCGCGTTCTGGGAGCAGGCGCTGCCCCGCATGCCGCGCTTCGCACTCGAGGAACCGCTGCCCGCGCTGGTCAGCGGCGACATCGCGCTCACCGCCACGGTGGCGAAGGACGGGGCTGGCTTCCGAGCCCAGGTCGCCCGCAGGCAGCCGGACGGCAGCTGGCTGCGCCTGCTCGACGCGCCGGAGATCGGCCGCTAACTGGTCCCGTCTTCCTGGTCAGCCCGCCGCCCTGCGTGCGAGGCGGGCGGCCAGGTGCGTCTTGACGTCCGGCCACTCGGCGGCGGTCACCGAGAACATGGCGCTGTCGCGCAGCCTGCCCTCCTCGCCCGGCGCGTGCGACGGCGACCAGTTGCGCAGCACGCCCTCGAAGCGGGCGCCGAGGCCCGCGATCGCCTGCCGTGACCGCTGGTTGCGCGCGTCGGTTGTCCACTCGACCCGCTCCACCCGCAGCGTCTCGAACGCGTGGGTGAGCAGCAGCAGCTTGGATTCCGCGTTGATCCCGGTGCGCTGCGCCGACGCGGCCAGCCATGTCCCGCCGATCTCGACTGCGAACAGCTCCTCCCGCTGCGGCCAGGCCCGGGGCTTGTGATACGTCGTGCAGCCCACCACCGCTTCGTCGCTCAGCCGCACCTGGGCGAACGGCGTCATTCCGGCCATGGCGAGCCGGGCGGCCACGTAGCCCGCCACCTCGCCGGCGCGGGGAACTGCTGTCCAGGCGTAGGCAGAGCGGTCCTCCTCCGCGGCGCGCATCAGGCCGGGAACGTGGCGGGCCGAGAGCGGCTCGAGCCGCACCAGGGAGCCGGCCAGCACGCAGGGGGCGACCCTCGGCTGCGGCGGCGCCAGCGGGACCGGGTCGCGGGCGGGGTCGGTGCTTGGCGGCATGCTCGTAGTGGTCACGTAAATCGAACCTACTCGGGAAGTGGACCTGGCCCAATAGCCAATCCCGGCGAGTTCCCGGTGACCACTTTCACCCGACCCGCAACCGTCGAAACGGGTTGTCCCGGGCCGGACGGCGGACTACGGTTATCGCGGGCCGTGACTGGCGTTCAGGTGGAGAACCACCGTGGAGCGGCCCTCCCGCTGAAGCCGGGGAGAGCCGCGCGCCTGGGTGAGCCATCGATGCCGCCTGAAGGAGCACGCCCGTGAACAGTCCAGTCGATACCCCTGTCCGCGTTGACCCGGCCGGGACCGCCTACAACGCCGCGCTCGAAGTCGTCGCGGCGGCCGAGCCCGATGTGGCGGCCGCCATCGTCGGCGAGCTGGCCTCGCAGCGCCAGCAGCTCAAGCTGATCGCCTCGGAGAACTACGCCTCGCCCGCGGTGCTGCTGGCCATGGGCAAGGCGTAGGCGGCCAGGTGCTCGCCGGTGAGGGTTGAGCGCTGGGCGACCAGCTCGGCGGGGGTGCCCTCGAAGACGACCCGCCCGCCGTCGTGGCCGGCGCCGGGGCCCAGGTCGATGATCCAGTCGGCGTGGGCCATGACCGCCTGATGATGCTCGATGACGATGACCGACTTACCGGAGTCGACCAGCCGGTCGAGCAGGCCAAGCAGCTGCTCGACGTCGGCCAGGTGCAGCCCGGCGGTCGGCTCGTCGAGCACGTACACGCCGCCCTTGCCGGCCATGTGGGTGGCCAGCTTGAGCCGCTGCTGCTCGCCGCCGGACAGCGTGGTGAGCGGCTGGCCGATGCTCACGTAGCCGAGTCCCACGTCGGTGAGCCGGCTCAAGATGACGTGCGCCGCCGGGTTCTTCGCCTCGCCCGCGCCGAAGAACTCCCTGGCCGCCTCCGCCGGCATGGCGAGCACCTCGCTGATGTCCAGGCCGCCGAGCTTGTACTCGAGCACCGCGGCGTCGAACCGCTTGCCCTCGCACACCTCGCACAGGGTGGCCACGCTGGCCATCACCGCCAGGTCGGTGTAGATGACCCCGGCGCCGTTGCAGTTCGGGCAGGCGCCCTCGGAGTTGGCGCTGAACAGCGCCGGCTTCACGCCGTTGGCCTTGGCGAACGCGGCGCGGATGGGATCGAGCAGGCCGGTGTAGGTCGCCGGGTTGCTGCGCCGCGAGCCGCGGATCGCGCCCTGGTCGACCGACACGACGCCGGCGCCCCGCGGGACCGACCCGTGGATCAGCGAGCTCTTGCCAGACCCGGCTACCCCGGTGACGACGCACAGCACACCTCGCGGTATGTCCACGCTCACGTTCTGCAGGTTGTGCGTGCTCGCGCCGCGGACCTCGATCACCCCCGACGCGGCGCGCACCTTGTCCTTGAGCCTGGCCCGGTCGTCCAGGTGGCGGCCGGTGACGGTGCCGCTTGACCGCAGTCCCGCGACGGTGCCCTCGAAGCAGACGGTGCCGCCGGCCGCGCCGGCGCCCGGGCCGAGGTCGACGACGTGGTCGGCGATCGCGATCGCCTCCGGCTTGTGTTCCACCATCAGCACCGTGTTGCCCTTGTCCCGCAGGCGCAGCAGCAGCTCGTTCATCCGCTGGATGTCGTGCGGGTGCAGGCCGATCGTCGGCTCGTCGAAGACGTAGGTGACGTCGGTGAGCGACGAGCCGAGCTGGCGGATCATCTTCACCCGCTGCGCCTCGCCGCCGGACAGGGTGCTCGACGGCCGCTCCAGTGACAGGTAGCCGAGCCCGATCTCGGCGAACGAGTCAAGGGTGCGGCCGAGCGTGGCGAGCAGCGGCGCCACCGACGGCTCGGCGAGCTCGCGCACCCAGCCGGCCAGGTCGCTGATCTGCATGGCGCACGCGTCGGCGATGCTGATCCCGCCCAGCTTGGCTGACCTGGCGTGCGCGGCGAGCCGGGTGCCGTCGCAGTCCGGGCAGGTGGTGAACGTGACGGCGCGTTCCACGAAGGCACGGATGTGCGGCTGCATCGCCTCGGGGTCCTTGGACAGGATGGACCGCTGCAGCCGCGGGACCAGGCCCTCGTAGGTCTGGTTGATGCCGCCGATCTTCATCCGGACCGGCTCGTGGTACAGGAAGTCGTGCAGCTCCTTCTTGGTGAACTTGCCGATCGGCTTGCCCGGGTCGTAGAACCCCGACTCGCTGTAGAGCCGGTAGCCCCAGCCGCCGGGGGTGTAGCCGGGGATGGTGAGCGCGCCGTCGTTGAGCGACTTGCCGTCGTCGTACAGCTCGGCCAGGTCGATGTCGGAGACCGCGCCGCGGCCCTCGCAGCGCGGGCACATGCCGCCGGTGATGGAGAAGCTGCGCCGCTCCTTGGTGGTCTTGCCGCCCTTTTCGAAGGTGACGGCACCCGCCCCGCTGACCGAGGCGACGTTGAAGGAAAACGCCTGCGGCGGGCCGACGTACGGCTTGCCGAGGCGGCTGAACAGGATGCGCAGCATCGCGTTGGCGTCGGTGGCGGTGCCGACGGTAGAGCGCGGATCGGTGCCCATCCGCTGCTGGTCGACGATGATCGCGGTGGTCAGCCCGTCGAGCACGTCGACGTCCGGCCGGGCCAGCGTGGGCATGAAGCCCTGCACGAAGGCACTGTAGGTCTCGTTGATCAGCCGCTGCGACTCCGCGGCGATCGTGCCGAACACCAGGGAGCTCTTGCCGGAGCCGGACACGCCGGTGAACACCGTCAGGCGGCGCTTGGGCAGCTCGACGCTGATGTCCTTGAGGTTGTTCTCCCGCGCGCCGTGCACCCGGATCAGGTCGTGGCGGTCGGCGGCGGGCGGCTGCGCGCCGGTGCTTGCGGCCTTGGTCAACGTGTCTCCTCCGTCGGGCGGCGCCGGTAACCACGGTAGCGGTGCGGCGGCGGCGCCTGCTCAGGAGTATCCCGGCCTGGCGCGCGATGCGCTTCTCCGATCCTGCTGTCCTCTGCCCGCGCCGGGTACCCGGCCCCCGGCCGTGACCTCGGCCGCGCCGCTCGCCGTGACCTGCCTCACGGTCGCCCGGCGGGGGAATGTCCCGGCTTGTCAGCGGCTTATACTGGACAAAGCGAAGGGGAGTAGCTCTTCAGCCGGACCGTCGACATGCTGGTCCCGCGTAGCGGGGCCCGGCGCCCGGGAGCCGTCAGGCTTGAGCGAGACCTTCGGGCCGTAGCCGCAGTGCCTGCCGCGCCGGACCGCCCCCTTTCGCATCCCCCGGGGCGTGGCGCGGCCCGGACCCGAAAAGGAGCGCCGATCTCGATGAGCCTGGCCATCATGGCGACCGTCTTCGCCGTCATCTTCCCCGCTGAGCTGCCGGACAAGACCGCGCTGGCCAGCCTGGTCCTCGGCAGCCGCTACCGGCCCAGCTGGGTGTTCGCCGGGGTGGCGGCCGCGTTCGCGGTGCACGCCGCGCTGGCCGTCGCCGCCGGAAGCCTGATCGGCCTGCTGCCGCACCGCCCCGTCGAAGGCGTGGTCGCCGCGCTGTTCGTGGCCGGCGCGGTGCTGCTGCTGCGCGGCCGCCACGAGAGCGACAACGACGAGCACGTCGAACTGCACGGCAAGGAGCCTGGTTTCTGGCGGGTCGCGTGGACCGGCTTCGGCGTCATCCTGGTCGCCGAGTTCGGCGACCTGACCCAGATCGCGACCGCCACCCTCGCCGCCCGGTTCCACGACCCGCTGTCGGTCGGCATCGGTGCCGTGCTGGCCCTGTGGGCGGTCGCCGGGCTGGCCATCGTCGGCGGCCGCGGGCTGCTCAAGGTCATCCCGCTCACGTGGATCACCCGGATCGCCGCGGTCATCATGCTCGTCATGGCGGGCTTCAGCCTGGCCGCCGCCATCGCCTGAACCCCCCAGCTGGCCTAACCGCAGACGATCCGGTCGCTGATGAGCTGCTCGAGCCGCGGAGGGCTATACGAGCTGGTCGCGGCCGGTTACCCCCAGCTTGGCGTAGCTGCTCTGCAAATGGTTCGCCACCGTCCTCGCCGAGAGGTGCAGCTTGGCCGCGATCTCCTTGTTGCTCGCGCCGGCCGCGGCCAGTCCGGCTACCTCGCGCTCGCGGCGGGTCAGCCGCTCGGCCTCAGGACCGCCAGCAAGGCCAGGGGTGCGAACCTCGCCGCACATCGCGGTGAACTCCGCCGCCATCCTGGTCGATGCGCTGGCCCGCCGCGCCTGGCCCTCGGCCCGGTAGATGACCGCGGCAGCCGTGCTTGCCTCGGCCGCGAGCAGCCATGCGCCGAGGACCTGGAAGCCCTGCGCGGCAGCGTCCAGGTCGGCGGCCGATCGCCGGACGAGGGCGGCCGCGTGACCGGCGAAGGCGTCGATCAGCCTGCTGTCCACGGTGGCCGCCAGCTCGGCCAGCCGGATCGCGGCGGACTCCGGAGCGCCGAGGCGGGCGCAGTCGTGCAGCAGCTCCGCCTCGGCCACCACGAGGTGACCCGAACCGGCGCGTCGTGCCGCTTCGCCGAGGAGCGCACGGGCACGGGATACCTCGCCGGACGCCACGCTGGCCCAAGCCCGGCCACGGTCGGGCAGGTCCTCAAATATCGTCAGGGAGTTCGGCGGCATCTCGTCCAACTCGGCTACCGCGGCCAAGGCCTCGTCGCGGAGTCCCTGCATCCCCTCGGCCAGCGCCAGGCCGCCGAGGCACCAGCGCAGCGCGCTGACGTCACGCAAGTCACGGTTGATGGAGGCGCCTTCGCGGAACGCCCGGGACGCGGTGGCCAGGCGGCCCTGACTGACCCACACCCAGCCTTGCAGGAAGCAGAAGCTGGCCTGCCCCTCCTTGTCTCCCGCCTCGATGCAGGCTTGGAAGCCCCTGGTCGCCTCGGCCTCTGCCCGGCTTAGCTGCCCGCCCGCCGCGTGCCCGAGAACGGCACCGATGAGCTGCGCCTCGGGGAGCTGGGTCCTGGCCCGCCAGTGGCGGTGGATCTCGAAGCCGTGCTTGGCGATGGAGACCGCCTCCTGCGAGCGGCCCATGAGGGCCAGGGCAACGGAGGAGATGTAGCTGCTGCGGGAGGCGATCTCAGGATCGTCACTGTCGAGCGACCCGGCCACGGCGCCAAGCGCCGCCCCGGGCTCGCCGGCGAAGAGCCGGTTCATCGCCGCCCGGACAGACAAGCGCAGCCGCGCGGCGGGATCGGTGATCGCCGACAGTGCCTCGTCAAGCACCGCAGCGGCGGCCGCCGGATCACCCATCAGGTTGCCGATGACGTGGGCCCGGGCGTTCGCCACGCTGGCCAGCTCGGCGTCGCTCGCGCACAGCGGTATCAGCCCCGCCAAGATCGCCTCCGCCTCGGCGAAGCGCCCTGAGGAAAACTCCGTCTCGCCGAGGACGATTCCGGCCGAGACTCCGCCTCCCGAGTCGAAGGCCGCCCGGGCCAGCCGGGCCGCGAGGTCCATGTCGAACATCTGCCGCGCCCGGCGCGCAGCCTCGGTCAGCAGGACGGGGTCACCTCCCACGCCGCCTTCGAGGCGCCACCGGCCCACGTGCAGCAGATCCTCGCGCCGGCGCATGCCGGTGCCTTCCACCGCCTCAGCCAGGGACCGGTAGATCTTGCGCAGGCGAGAGCGGGGCGTGCGCCGCCGCAGCACCTCACCGTAGACCGGATGCGCCAGGCGCGCCTGCGAGCGCACGCCATCCTGGCCCACTTCGATGAGCGCCTGGCGCTCGGCGTCCTCCAGCGCCTCAGGCACCGTCATGGACTCAAGCAGCGCGAGCCCCAGTGGTTCCCCCGCCGCCAGGATCTCGAGCGCCGCGACAGTGTCCGGCGCGAGTCCCTCCAGCCGGGCGGCTACCAGCTCCACCAGCCGGTCAGGGGCGGTGAGCGGAAGGCGCAGCGCCCAGATGCCCCGGTCATCCTCCAAGGCCCCCGAACGGACGGCGCCAACGAGCAGCTCCCGCACGTAGAGCGCATTGCCCCCGCTCACCTGCCACAGCCGGCGCACGCTCGCCCCCGCCAGTGGCCCGCCCAGGGCCCTTGCCGCGACCTCCTGCACCTCTTCCTCGGTCAGCACGCCCAGGTCGATCCGCTCTGCCAGGCCCTCCTTCCACAGTGCGGTGACCGTGTCCGGCGCCGGCCCTGGGGTACGCATCGTCGCCAGGACACTGCACGAGCCCTCGAGAACGATCTGGTGGACCAGGGCGGCGGAACCGTCGTCAAGCAGATGAGCGTCATCCACGACCAGGACCAGGCGGCGCGTCCCGGCTCGCTTCGCGATAGCCTCGCCGGCCTGGCGCAGCAGGCCAAGCAGTTCCGGGCGCAGGTCTTCGCTGGCCGGCAGAAACGCGGCGAAGGGCCCGAACGGAATGGACGCCGCCGACCTGGTCGCGATCACGTGGGCGGTGGTGGTCTGCCCCAGTTGGGCTGCCGCCCTGGCGGCCTCGGCCGCCAGCCGGCTCTTGCCCACACCAGCGGCGCCTGCCAGCACGAACGCGCACGGCCTCGGGCCCGCGATGCCTGAGACGATCCTGTCGAGTTCAAGTCCCCGCCCCACCAGCGGGAGCTCACCGATTACCGGTCCTTGCAGCGTCACGAGTCCAGGGCCTCCCGTCCCGCAGCGCGCAGCGGCTAGTCGGCTCGCAGACTACCGCCCCTATGCTGCTTAACGGGCGTGCTCCCGTATCGGTTCAGCCACCCCTCAGCGTGGCTGAGCCGCCGCCGCGGCTTCCCAGTCGATGACCACGTCGTTCGGCCCGGCCCCGATCTTGACGGGCACGCGGGAACCCGGGAACAGGAACGGCAGGGCGGCGTGCGGCGTCGGGTTCCCCACCTGGATCTGGTAGGGATCTCCTCCGTTCGGCATGACGGTAAGCCGGTAGGCGTAGATGTCGACGCCCGCAGGATTACGCTTGCCGAGCGGCTGGAATGCGATGATGACCGCCTGTCCGGGCTGGCCGGTCGCCAAGACCTCGGCGGCGGACCTGCGGCCCGCGGTCGTCACCACCGGCGGCTCCGTAGCGAGGTCAAGCACGATCTCGGTCAGGTCATCCGGGTTGGCCCGGACGGCCACCGTCGTATTACCTAGGTCGATCCTGGCGATCTCGATCTCAGGAAAGCGCTGCTTGCAGATAGCCATGTAGGGGTCCCTGCGATCAAGGGAGACCTCCACGGTGAACAGGCAAACGCGCTGGACCAGGCCGTTGCCGCTCTGGAATGTGGTGCCAGTCGGCCTCACCTCGGTGATGATGCCGCGGCCGAGCAAGCCTGTCTCCAGGAGCTTCTTGTCGGGGGCGCCGGTGATCTTCTTCAGTATTCCCATGCCGTCAGCATGTCGCTGGTGCAGCGCGGAGTCGTGAGTAGCCGCTACTCAATTCCAGCCGGCGCCCCGCCGGGGCTGACTAGGCCGAGCCGGCGGGTGGTGCGGGTCAGCGCGACGTACAGGTCGGCCCGGCCGCGCGGTGACGCCTGCTCGATGCCGTCCGGGTCGACGACGATCACCGAGTCGAACTCAAGTCCCTTGGACTGCGCCGGGGTGAGCACCGCCACCGGCGCGTCCAGGTCAGGGCCGGGAGTGAGGCCGAGAGCCGCGGCGGTCGCCTGGACGCGGGCCGGGGGAGCGATCACCGCTACCCGCCCGGTGCCGATCAGCAGCGTCTCCCGCAGCACGAGGGCGGCGAGGTCCGCGAGCCCGGCGGACCAGGGGACCTCGTCGGAGTCGCGGACGGACAGCGGCGGCTCGGCGCCCGGCGGCAGCAGCGTGGCCGCCAGCGCCATGGCGGGGGCCGGGGTGCGGTAGTTGACGGTCAGCCGCGCGGTGCGCCAGCGGCCCGGGGCGACCGGGTCAAGGACCTGCGCCCAGGAGTCGGCGCCGCCGGGCGCGGCGGTCTGCGCCAGGTCGCCGACGACGGTCATCGACCGGGCCGGGCAGCGGCGCAGCACCATCCGCCAGTCCATCGCCGACAGCTCCTGTGCCTCATCCACGATCACGTGCCCGTAGGCCCAGGTCCGGTCCTGCAGCGCCCGTTCGGTGAGCTCGCCGCCGGCCGCGGGCGCGGCGTTCCGGTCGGCGATCCAGGCCGTGAACGCCTCCTTCTCAAGGAACGGCACGGCGATGGCCTCGTCCTCGGTGAGCTTCGCCACCAGCTGCGTGGCGTACTCGAGCGCCTCGGCGCGCTCGGCCTCCTCGTCAGCGCGCCTGCGGTCAGCCGCCCGCAGCGTGGCTTCGAGTGGGCCGAGGATCTCGGCAAGCTCATCGAGCAGCGGAACGTCGGCGGCTGTCCAGGGCTCCGGTGTGTCCCTGCCGATGGCGGCGCGCTCGTCATCGGTGAGGTCAAGCAGGCCGGGCTGCTGGTAGAGCTGGGTGAGCAGCTGCTGGGGCGTGAACTCGGGCCACAGCATGTCGAGCACGCCGCGGACGGCCGGCGCGTCAGCCAGCTCGGTGCGCAGGTCCTCCTCGTCGCCTGGCTGCAAGGTCCGCCGGCCGCCGAGGTCCCGTACCTGCTGCCTGGTCAGCTCCCGCGCCACCGCGTCGATGAACGCGAGCCTGGCCGTGTTGTGCGGCAGGGGCGCGCCGGTGTCCTCATCGCGGAGCTCCTCCGCCGCGGCGCGTGCCTGGCGGCATACCCGGGGCGTGAGCCGGTAGGTAACGCCGTCGACCTTGATCTCGATGGCGGCGCCAGGCACCTGGCGCAGCCCGGCGACGGCCTGCGCGAGGACGCCCGTCATCTTGCCGTCGCCCTTGACCCGGGCGGCGGCGGGTGAATCCTGGCCGCGCGCGTCGACGCCGGGGAACAGCGCGCCGGTGGTGGCGAGCACGACGTCATTCTCGCCGAGTGAGGGCAGCACCTGGTCGATATAGCGCAGGAATGTTGCGCTTGGCCCGATTACCAGAATGCCGCGGCGCGCCAGCCGCTTTCTGTGCGTATAGAGGAGGTAAGCGGCACGGTGCAGCGCGACAACGGTTTTCCCTGTGCCCGGCCCGCCCTCGACGACGAGAATTCCGCCCAGGTCGGCGCGAATGACACGGTCCTGGTCGGCTTGGATGGTGGCGACGATGTCCCCCATCCGCCCGGTCCGGCCGTGGCGCAGCGACGCGAGCAGGGCGGCCTCGCCGGTCAGCAGGGACTCGTCGACGGCGTCTAGGTCGAGGACATCGTCGTCTAGGCTCACCACCCGCCTGCCCGCGGTGTGCAGGTGACGGCGGCGGGTCACTCCGTACCGCTCCCGCGACGTGGCGCGGTAGAAGGGCTCCGCGGCGCGGGCGCGCCAGTCGACGAGCAGCTGATCGTGGTCGTCGCCGCGCAGGCCGAGGCGGCCGACGTACAGCCGGTCGCCTTCGTCGAAGTCCAGCCGGCCGAAGCACAGGTTCCGCTCCGCCGCGTCGAGCTCCGCGAAGCGGTCCAGGTACTCCCGGGCGAACGACTCGCGCTCGGACCGCCCCTGGTCGTTCTCCGCGGTCGGGCCGAGCCGCACCGCGGCGAGCCGCTGCCCGGTGACGGCCCGCAGCGCGTCGAGCCGCTCGTAAAGAAGCGTCAGGTAGGCCTGCTCCCCGGCCAGTTCGGCCGCGCCATTTGACGCCAATTTCCCGGCCGTGTTATTATTCAACTGGGACAAGAGCGGGCTGTCCTTTCCTTCGTGGGCAGAGAATCCCAACTCTAGCAAATCTTTCGCCATTTCGGCATCCCTCGGGTATTAATTTCTGCGCAATTCAGGCGGGATTATTCCCGCGGCGCGTCATCGCCGCGAACGACGTCAGCACCGCGCCGAGGGTGAGGGCGGCGACGGCGGCGATAAGCAGCGCCGCCGGGCCGGCCGGGATGAACGGCGCCGCGCTGCCGGTGACGGCGCGGCTGAGGCCGGCCAGGGTGCCGGCACAGACCGCCGCGCCCGCCGCCACCCCGGTGACCGTCACGAACAGCGCCTGCCAGCCGAACGACCAGGCCAGCTGCCCGGTGGTCGCGCCGACCCTGGCCAGCAGCCGCACGCGGCCGCGCCGCTCGACGGTGGACACCACGAGGGTGTTGACCAGCGTCACCGCGGCGAGCACGGCGATCACCCCGAGGATCAGCAGGTTGGCGAAGCTGTTCTGCTGGTCGTTCTGGGCGACCTCGGCGTTGTAGAGCGCCCGGCTGGCCAGCCGGGCGCCGGGACGGGCCGCGGCGAGGGCGGCGAGCTGGCGCTGGCTTCCGCCGCTGACCAGGATCTGCCCGTACGCCTGCGGGGTGCCGGTGTGGCCGTCGGCCACCGCGGCGGGGATGATGACGTCGCCGAGGGCGAGGAAGCGCCGGTAGACCGCGCTGACCGTCGCCCGGTACGGGGTGCCGTCCGGCAGGTAGACGGTGACCCGCGCGCCGAGGTGCACGCCCATCAGGCCGGATGACGCCTCGGCCGTGCTGACCGCGACCTGGCCCGGCCGCAGCTGGGACAGGTCGCCGCTGGCCACGCCGAGGTCGAGAAGCTGGCCGAGCGGCCCAGCCGAGACCGCCTCGCCGCCGATGTACTCCAGGTCCGGGTCGGTGACCCCGACGCTCAGCGCGGTGACCCCGGCCGCGGCGCGCACGCCCGTCAGTGCCCGCGCGTCGGTGAGCACCCGGTCGTCCAGGCCGGTGCCGCTGAGCACGTGTCCGGCGGTGACCGCCTGCCCGGACTGGACC
>Ga0265337_1000162_pt1 | contig 34505 bp, 23 predicted proteins | sample 42122metaG_FD_192441 | JGI IMG/M metagenome (GOLD analysis project Ga0265337, IMG submission 192441) | Rhizosphere microbial communities from Carex aquatilis grown in University of Washington, Seatle, WA, United States - 4-21-22 metaG | ecosystem: Host-associated > Plants > Roots > Rhizosphere >... | reverse complement strand
GTCACCCGGTCCGGGATCAGCGGCAGCACGTCCTCGTAGCCGGCCGTCAGCGTCTGCACGACCTCGAGCCGCGGCATCCGCCCGACGTTGTCGAGCACGGCGGTGCCCTTCAAGTAGGGCAGCACATAGAAGGCGACCTCGTCGGCCGTGGCGGGGAAGTCGTCGCCGTCGGCCCGGTAAAAGTCGAGTTCCAGCCCGTCAGGTATGCGCCCGAGCCGCCGCTCCGCCTCGGCCAGGCCGGTGTAGGGAACCCAGGCCAGTGGCACTGTTCGTCCTCCTTAGGTCGGTGGATCAGCCTAGCGCTAGCTGAAGGGCACGGTCCTTCTGGAGGCCCGGCGACGCGGCGTTAGGCCTCGCGGGCCGGCCCGGGCGCACCGGCCGACGCCGTCTCATCGAGGGCCGCGAGGAACTCGGTGATCGCCTCGGTGACCGCACCGGGGGCACGCCGGGGCAGGTGATGGCCCGCGTCCGAGATGAGCCGCAGGCGGGCGTTGGGCAGCTCAGTGACCAGCCGCTGCGCGGCCATGATGGACACGATCTGGTCGGCCGGGTCGGCCAGCAGCAGCACCGGCACCTCGACGGACGGCAGCGCGCCCTCCAGCTCGGCGAGCTCGCTGAGCAGCGCCCGCTGCTCGGTGAGGAAGGCGCGCCAGCGCGGCTTCGCGCCTGCGCGCTTTTCGCCCCAGACCTGCAGGTTGAGATGCTCGCCGGGGTCAAGCGGCTGGCCTGCCCGGCCGCTGAGCCAGGCGAGCCGGAGACGGGCGACCCACGGCGTCCACCGCCACATGACCTGCGCGGCCACCGGGCCGATGACCGGCGCGGCGAGCAGCCAGTCCACGATGCCGACGGAGCCCGGGCCGACGCCGGCCAGCAGCACCACGGCCCTCACCCGCCGCGGGGCCAGGTGCGCCGCCATGAGCGCGGCGCCGCTAGCCCAGGAATGGGCGACGAGAACGGCGCTGTCCACGCCTCGTTCGTCTAGGTCATCGAGGATCGCCTGGGCGTTGACCGTGAAGCCCCCGGCGTCACGCCTGCTCGCGCCGTATCCGGGGCGGTCTTTTGCCACCGCGTGCAGATTGGCCGGCAGACGGGTCAGGACGGCATCCCAGTCGGCGGCGCTCCCGGGCTGGCCGTGGAGCAGGACGAGCTGATGCGGTTGCGGCGCGGAAGCTGGCGCCGGCTCGGCTGACGGCTCAAGCGCGGGTTCCGGTGCGGCGTGCGCCGCGGGCCTGCGGGCCTGAAGCAGCAACAGGAACAGCCACCCCACCGCGGCGTTGAACCAGAAGCTGATCAGCCGGTACAGCACGGCGGCGGCGACGGCCTGGCGGACGTGCACCCCGGACGCGACCAGGGCCAGGCTGATCGCGCCCTCGGTGATGGCGAGGCCGCCAGGGGTGAGGGACAGGCCCTGCGCGCCGATGCCCGCCGCGTAGACCAGAAGCAGGTCGGGCCACGGGACGTGAACGCCGACGGCGATGATGCTGACGGTCAGGACCGCCGCGTCGGCGAACCAGTTGAGCAGGGAGTAGCCGAAGGCCAGCGCCCAGTTGGACGTCGGGAGACGGCGCGCGCCGAACCGCTGGGCCCAGGCCCGCAGGGCCAGTTTCTGGTCGGTGGCCGGCCAGCGCAACAGCCGCGCGCCCCGCGTGAGTCCCCAGGCCAGGAAGTTCTCCAGGACCTGGCGCACGCGCGGGTAACGGGCCGCGGCCGCGATGGTGGCCGCGACGGCCACGGCGAGCGCGAGGGCGGGGACGGTGATCGCGAGCGCCAGGGTGCTGCCAGTCGCCAGGCCGCCCGCGACCAGGACAACGCCCCAGGCGGTGGTGGAGATCACACCGCCGGCGAGCAGCGTCCAGCCAGCGACCACGGTGCCGGCGCCGGCCCGGGCGAAGCGCCGGAAGAGGTAGGCCGCGGCCAGGCTCGGGCCGACGAGCGGGACCGAGACCGACATCGCGTTCGCGGCGTAGACGGTGGCCAGCGTCTCGGACCACCGGGGCCGCACCCGCCCGGCCTTGAGGAACTCGCGGAACATGGCGGCGAAGGCGGCCACCGAGACGACCTCGAGCGCGATGCCGGCCACGACCCAGGTCCAGCGGAGATGGGCCAGCACCTTGAGTGACCCGGCGACGTCGGAGTTCTCAGCCGCGGCCGCGGCGGTCAAGAGCCCGACGGCCGCGATCACGACGGCAGCCGGGATCACCGCTCGTGACCATCCTGACCTGCCCGGACGACTGGCCAGGCTCTCGATCACCGGCGCTGTTCCTTCCTGGTCCGCCTCCGTCGAACGTCGCACGTCAGGGTGCAACAATTACCACTTACCTCCCGATACCCGAAAAATTGAATCTGCAAGCGCGCTGGCCGGCTCCGCGTGGCTCTGCCAGTAGCGTGAGCGGTCTGGGAAGCTTTTTCGTTACCGGATCGCCGGACGGGGCTCCTGGCCGGCGGGTAATCCCTACTGAATTTGTAGGCTAAGGATGGGCCGAACGGAAGCGGAGGTAGCTGATCATGGAATTGGGGCGTTACGGCGTCTTCGGGCGCGCGGTGGTGCTGACGCCCGAGCGGGCACGCCTGGCGGAGTCGCTCGGGTACGGGACCGTCTGGGAGGGCGGCTCGCCGCCGGCCGAGTTGTCACACGTCGAGGCGATCCTGGACGCGACGAGCACCATCAAGGTGGCAACCGGCATCGTCAACGTCTGGCGGGCCGAGGCCGTCGAGGTCGCTCGCTCGTATCACCGCATCGAGGCCGCCCACCCCGGCCGGTTCCTGCTCGGCGTGGGGGTCGGTCATCCCGAGGCCACCGCCGCGTACCGCTCGCCCTACCAGACGCTGGCTGACTACCTCGACGTGCTCGACGCCGAGGGCGTGCCGGCCGGGCGGCTGGTCCTGGCGGCGCTCGGGCCGCGGGTGCTGCGGCTGGCCGGGACGCGCACGGCCGGCGCGCATCCCTACCTGGTCACGCCCGAGCACTCGCGCCTGGCCCGCGAGATTCTCGGCGCCGGCAAGCTCCTCGCGCCCGAGCAGCGCGTTGTCCTGGAAGCTGACCCGGACCGCGCACGGGCGGCCGGCCGCCCGTCGGTGCGGCCCTATCTTCGCCTGTCGAACTACACGGCGAACCTGCAACGGCTTGGCTTCACCGAGCAGGACGTGGCCGGCGAGGGCAGTGACCGCCTGATCGACGCCCTCGTCGTCTCGGGCGATGACGCGCGGATCAGGCAGCGCTTCGAAGCGCACCACGCGGCCGGCGCGGATCACGTCGCCGTCCAGGTGATCGCCGAGCCAGGCGGCGACCTCGACGCCGGCTTGCGCCGGCTGGCCGAGATCCTGGCCCTTCCCGGCTGACGGCAGGGTGCCACGGTAACTCCCGGGAATGCAGCTCAGCGCTAGCTGGCGCATGAACTCCCGGGAAGGCAGCTCAGCGCTAGCTGGCGCATGCGCGCAGGACTATGCCGTGCGCGTAGGTCGCCTGCCCCACGTGCATCATGTCGTCGTTGAGTACCGACACCAGCCGCACCCCCAGCGTCACCGGGGGCGTCCAGCGCGTGTCGACGACGCGGTCCAGGTCGGCGTCGGTCACCGCGGAGACCAGCCGTACCGTCTGCGCGTAGGTCTCCTCGTGGTAGCCGGCCAGCAGCGCAGCCGACGCCGTAGCGGAACCAACCGCCGCCACCTGCCCGGTCGTGTGACCGTACCCGGTTTCCATCGTGCCCTCGGCCAGCCCGAACCGCTTGGCCCAGCCGCCGGACGACCACGCCTGCACGGCGCCGAACGCCTTCGCCACGTGGTCGTCCTGCACTCGCGTCAGGTGCCACACCAGCCAGCTGATGGGATTGGCGTCCGGGGCGATCCGGTAGGCGAGCTGGTCCGGGGTGAGACCGGACAGCACGTCCGCGACCGTCTCCCTGATCCGCCCGAACCCGTCGACGAGCAACTCCGCACTAGTCATGCCCGTTGTCTACCGCACCGTCGCCGCACGCGGGCGTTATTGCCCTCAGCGGGTCGCGCCGGGCCGGCTTCGCGACTTCCTTTGAAGCTACGGCGTCTTGGCCTGTGCCTCGTGGGGAATCTGCTCGCCGGCCGTCACGGCTATCGCGAGGTGGTTGCCTGCGGGCGGGAGCGGGCAGGTCGCGAAGTCCGTGTAGGCGCAGGGCAGGTTGGTCGCCCGGTTGAAGTCCAGGATGACGGTCCCGTCCGCGCCCGGCGCCGGGACATGCAGCGACCGGTTGGCCGGGTACGTGGTGACGCCGCTGGTCGCATCGGTGAACAGGATGTGCAGGCTCCCAGGGGCATAGCCGTTGAAAGCGGTCAAGGCGAGCGGCTGGCCGTCGATCTCGAACTCGACCACGCCGGGCGCGGCGTAAACGTGCTGCAGGCCTTCGACCACGGAGCCGACGGTGACGTCCGCCGGCTCGTCGAACGGCCGGTAGCGGCCCGCAATCACCCAGCGCGGGTCGGGCGCGTACGCGGGGGTGCCATGGAAGCCCGCACGCAGCGGCGTGCCGGGATGGCGCGGGCGCAGGATGTCGTTCCCGCCCCGCTTGGCCACCTCGTACACGCCAGCGGCATCGGACGGGAAGAGCCCGCCGCGTTCGGGGATCTGGTCAAAGCTGTGCCTGCCGGTGATCCGGGTCCCGTCCAGCGTGAGCTCCTCGCCCGGCGCGAGGTGCACGGTGACGCCGGCGTCGCTGGCCGACCACTCCCCCGGCGCGTCAGGGAACCGGGCCGGGGTCTCGGTGAGCCAGTTGATGCTGGTGATCGCGAGGAAGCCGTCCGGCGCGTTGAGCCGGTCCTCGTGCTTCTTGTGCCACGCTGCCCAGTCGGCGGCGAAATCCTCGCCTGGCTGGAGGTCAAGAACGCTCATACCGGCGTAAGCGCTTCCGCAGGCCGCTATATTCCAGACTAAACCCATCGGTTAGAACGCAAAATCGATCTCCCGGGCCGCGGAGGCCAGGCCGCCGGGCTCTTCTCTGCCCAGAAGGGCCGGTTTACGCTGTGGTTCAGCAACGTCGCTGACACGGCAAGGGAGCAGGCATGAGCTTCACGGTGGAAAAGGACATCATGGTGGCCATGCGGGACGGCGTGGAACTGGCGACCGACGCCTGGATCCCGTCCGTGACGCCCGCGCCGGTCCTGCTTGTCCGGCTCCCCTACGGCAAGGACCTGCCGCAGCTGCTCGCCTACGGGCTGGTGCCGAACGTGTTCGCCCTCGTCGAGGCGGGCTACGTGGTCGTGTACCAGGACTGCCGAGGCACCTGGCGATCCGGCGGGGAGTTCGTGCCGATGCTGAACGAGCCCGCCGACGGCGCCGACACCGTGGCCTGGCTGCTTGCCCAGCCGTGGTGCGACGGCAACATCGGCACCTACGGGCCGTCCTACCTGGGCTTCGTGCAGTGGGCGAGTGTATCGGCGGGCGCGCCGGTGAAGGCGATCGCGCCGGCGGTGACCACGACCGACTACTACACCGCGCCGTGGTACTCCGAGGGCGGCGCGGGCTCCTGGCACACGGTGCAGTCATGGAGCACCCAGATGGCCATGGTCGAGACGCTGCGCCAGCTCGGCCGGGGCGCAGGCGACCCGCAGCTGCTCGGCGAGCTGATGGGCATGATGGCGGACCCGCAGCCGCACCTGGAGGCGCTGCCGTCGAGCCGTCAGCCAGCGGTCGAGAAGGTCTGGCCGTGGTTCAGCCAGATCCTGTCCCACGCGTCGCGCGACCAATGGTGGCAGGACCTGTCCGTGCTCGACCGGGCCGAGCAGGTCACCGTGCCCGCGCTGCACATCGGCGGCTGGTTCGACATCTTCGTGGCCAACACGGCCCGGTCGTTCACCGAGCTGCGCGCCCGGGCGGGAACCGCGGAGGCCCGGGAGGGGCAGCGGCTGATCATCGGTCCCTGGGACCACCTCAACGCGACCGGCATCTACCCGGACCGCCGCTTCGGGCTGACCGCCGACGCCATCACCCAGGACCTGACCGGCCAGCACGTGCGGTTCTTCGACCGGTGGCTGCGGGACAGGCCCGGCGCGCTTGACGGCTCCGCCCCGGTGAAGATCTTCGTGATGGGCATCGACCGGTGGCGCGAGGAGCAGGACTGGCCACTGCCCGACACCACGTACGTGCCGTACTACCTGCACGGCTCGGGCCGGGCCAACAGCGCGGCGGGCGACGGGGAGCTCGGTACCGAGGTGCCGGCCCAGACCGCGGCGGACACTTTCCTTTACGACCCGCGGCGTCCGGTGCCCAGCCTGGGCGGGCGGGTCATGCTCCCGACCACCGCGAACGCGGCCGGCGCGGTCGACCAGCGGCCGGCCGAGGCCCGCGACGACGTGCTCTGCTTCACCTCCCCGGTGCTCACCGAGCCGCTCGAGGTCACCGGGCACGTGTCGCTGACGCTGTACGCGTCCTCCTCCGCACCGGACACCGACTTCACCGGCAAGCTCGTCGACGTGTTCCCTGACGGCCGCGCGATCTACCTGACCGACGGCATCATCCGGGCGCGCTACCGCAACTCGCTGGCCGAGGCGGAGCCGCTTACCCCCGGCGAGCCCGTCAAGCTGAGCCTGGACCTGTCGGTGACGTCGAACGTGTTCCTGCCCGGGCACCGGATCCGGCTTGAGGTATCGAGCAGCAACTTCCCGCGCTTTGACCGCAATACCAACACCGGCGGGGTCATCGCCGACGAGCCGGCCGACCTGGCCGCCGCCGCGGTCAACCGCGTGCTGCACGGTCCGGATCACCCCAGCCAGCTGATCCTGCCCGTCATCAGCCGCTAGCCTGCCTGCTGTCTCGGCGGCTGTCTGCCCATGCCTGGAGCCAGGCGTCGTGGAACCAGCCCCCGAACAGCTGGCCACCGTAGACCGCCCAGCCGACGCCGATCAGCCACGACTGCACGATCAGGACGGTGCCAAGCGCTCCGTAGGTGACCGCGTTCGCGACGACGAGCGGCTGGAAGACCAGGGCGGAGAAAACGCGCAGGCCAGCCAGGAACGCCACCGTGACCACCGCGCCGGGCAGCGCCGCCAGGTAGCTCACCCGGCCGCCGACCAGGAAGTGAAGTCCCCACCAGAAAAAGACGACACCGAGTACCACCGCCACTAGCACCCGGAACAACGTCTCGGCGGGAGAATGCCGGACCACGGTACCCACCGTGGCCGCCGCGTAAATGTAGGCGATGAAGACGGCCAGCCACACCGCCTGCCGCCAGATCTTGTGCCACGGCCCGGCGGGAAGGCCCCAGACCCGTTCGAACCCGGCCTGCACGCTGCCCGCGAACGTCACGCCGAAGAGGGCGAGCAGCACCAGGCTGAAAGCGCTCGTCGTGCTCAAGACCCGGGCGGGCGCGGAAAAGAGCTGTGTCACCGCGCGGGCTGAGGGGCCGGTCAGGCCCATGCCGTAGACCACCCATACGGCTATGCCGTGATGCGTGGCGGCGCTGGCGGCGGCGACGATGACGAGCAGCGGGAACACGGTGAGCATGGACAGGGCCGCGAAACCCATGGCCCGGTACATAAGTTCAAACTCCTTGCCGCGCCGGTGCAGGTCTTCGAACCGGAGGTCGCGCCAGACCAGCTCGACGGCCCGGAGCGCGGCGCGGTGCGCCGAGGGCTTCCCGGTTCCGGCAGTCATGGGGATGTTCTTTCCCGCAGACCGGCGTTCATCCGTGACGGGCGAGGCTCACGGGCACTTGCCGCTGAACTGGGCGTCGGCGATGACCGGCAGCGCGCCGGGACGCAGGCCGGCCGGGAGGCCGGCCAGGCTCGGCCAGGCCGGGTGAGCGGGCCGGCAGCCCGGCGAGGGCAGGCGGACGGGCGAAGCCGACGGCGCCGCCGGGCGGGTGACGGTGTACTGCGAAGCAAGCGCGTGATACACGCTCGGTGCCTTCACGGCGAAGATGACGCCGGCGACGGCGACCCCGGCCAGGGAAACGGCGACCGTGAACGCGCGCCGGCGGCGCGACGGCGGGCGGGGCTCGCGGCTCGGCCCGAAACCGACCTCGTCCATCGAGAGCCACCTGCCCCATAAGTCACGATTCATGCATAGTTGCACATATATCCCAGAACGAGCAAGGACTCGGACACCTGCAATCGATCGCAGAGACCGGACAGAGCCGCTTTAGAACCGAAGTGATAGCTGATTGTCTAAATATGAGGATTTATGCCTTGATCATCGGTTACGCTCCAGCCTGTCGGGCGGAGGCTGATGCGGTCAGCGTGTTCCCGCCACGACTAGCTTTGCCTTGCGGAGGGGGACCATGGCCACGTTTGCCACTGGCATGCAGCCAACCGAGGAGTCGAGGGAAAAAGGCCTCAAGACCGGCGCCCTCGGCCTGGTGTCAAGCATCGTCATCGGGGTCGCCTCGACGGCGCCTGCCTACAGCCTGGCCGCGACGCTGTTCTTCGTGGTGGCCGCGGTCGGGCTGAAGTCCCCGCTTGTCGCCGTGCTCGCGTTCGTGCCCATGCTGCTGTGCTCGATCGGCTTCAGCGAGCTGAACAAGGCCGACCCGGACTGCGGCACCACGTTCATCTGGGGGACCCGGGCGTTCGGGCCATCGGCCGGCTGGGCGGGCGGCTGGGCCACGGTGGCCGCCGACATCCTGGTCATGGGCAGCCTCGCGCAGGTGGCCGGGCAGTACCTGTTCTTCCTCATCCAGGGACCGAACAGCTCGATCGGGGCCAACGCCTCTGGCGGCTGGGTGCTGCTGGTGGGCGTGCTGTGGATCGCGTCGATGACCTACATCTGCTACCGCGGTATCGAGGTCTCGGCCCGGTTCCAGCGGGTGCTGTTGACCATCGAGGTCATCATGCTGATGGTGATGTCGGTGACCGCGCTGGTCAAGGTATACGCCAGCCATCCGGCGGGGTCGGTCCACCCGAGCCTGAGCTGGTTCTCGCCGTCGCAACTGCCGCTGTCGGCGTTCGTGTCCGGGATCATCTTGATGCTGTTCATCTACTGGGGCTGGGACACCGCCCTGTCGGTCAACGAGGAGACGGCGGACAAGTCGCGGACGCCCGGCCGGGCGGGCATCATCTCGACGATCCTGCTGCTTGTCACCTACGGGATCGTGATCGTCGCGGTCCAGTCGTTCGCCGGGGTCGGCGGCAAGGGCGTCGGGCTGACCAACCCGGACCACCAGTTCGACGTGCTGTCGGTGACCGGGAGCGCGATCTTCGGCAACTCCTCGTTCGGCACGTTCCTGTCCCGGCTGCTGATCCTGATGGTGCTCAGCTCGGCGGCCGCGTCCACCCAGACGACGATCCTGCCGGCCGCCCGCACCACGCTGTCCATGGCCGCCTACCGGGCGCTGCCGCAGCAGTTCGCCAAGATCAGCCCGCGGTACCTGACCCCCACGGTGTCCACGGTCGTGGTGGGGGTCGCTTCCGTCGCGCTGTACATACCGCTGAACTACATCTCCGGCGGCAACCCGATCGCCGACGCCGTTTCCGCGATCGGGCTCTACATCGCCTTCTACTACGGGCTGACCGCCTTCTCCTGCGCCTGGTACTACCGGTCCACGCTTCGTAACAGCGCACGCGACCTGTGGATGCGCGGCATCCTGCCGGTCATCGGCGGCCTGATCATGTACGCGGCCGGTACTTACAGCCTGCAGAGCGACTGGGTGGCGACCAACAGCTACACCAGCTGGACGGTGCCCGGCCTGGGGTGGCAGGTCGGCGGGATCTTCATCATCGCCGCGCTGGCCGCGCTGGCCGGCGTCGCCAGCTTTATTTACATGCGCGTCACGGCTCCCGCCTTCTTCCGCAGGCAGACTCTCACCAGGGCCACTCCCGTGCGAGTCCCTGAACTGGAACTGTAATGACCACCGTAGCGATCCCCCGGAGTGCGGCCGGCCCGACAGCCGGCGGGCCGTCCTGGCCTGCGCGGTCAGGGACGGTCCCCGCCCTGGCCGACGGTTACACGGAGCGGCCGGAGACCAATCCCGGCCTGGCGGCCGCCCTGCCGGCCGGCGCCGCGGTCGCGCTGGTATCCCGTCTGGCGACGGGCTCTGGTCAGGCGACAGGCTCAGGCCAGGCGACGGATGCCGGTCTGGTGGCCGCTCACGCGGCCCGAGACTGGCTGAGATCGTCGGGCAAGACTCAGTTCGCCGCGGCGTTTGCCGAGTCGCTGTGGCAGTCGGGCGACCTGGACCTGCTTGTGTGGATCCCGGCCACGAGCCGGGCCGCGGTGCTGTCCGGCTACGCCGCGGCGACGGCCACCGCGACCGGCCGGGAGCAGGCGAGCAGCTGCGAGTCGGTCGCCGCCCAGTTCCTCGGCTGGCTGAGCGAGACCAGCCGTTCCTGGCTGGTGGTGCTCGACGACGTGACCGACCCCGCGGACCTTGACGGCCTCTGGCCGTCCGGCCCCAACGGCCGGGTCCTGGTGACCTGCGCGGAAGCCACGGCCCTCCCCCGCGGCATGCAGGTCCTGCCAGTGGGGTCGTTCAACTCGCGCGAGGCCCTCAGCTTCCTGATGGAGCGGCTGTCGGCCAACCCGGGCCAGCGGCTCGGCGCGATTGACCTGGTCCGGTCAATCGCCCTGGAGCCCACCGCGCTGACTCAGGCCAGCGCGGTGATCGCCAGCTCCACGATGTCCTGCCACGGCTACTGCGAGTACTTCCTGCGCAGGCGGGACCAACTGGCCGACTCGTCCGGCACATCGCCGCCGGCCAGCGCGGTCACCTGGACGATCTCGTTCGAGCGCGCCAGTCAGCTCGCCCCGGGCGGGGCGCCCCAGTCGGTTCTTGCCCTGGCCGCGGTGCTCGACGGGCACGGCATCCCCGTGACCGTGCTGACCGCGCCAGCGGCAGGCGGCTACCTCGCCGGCGCCGGAGCCCACGCTAACGGCGAGGCCAGCCGCGCGGCGCTCGCGGCGCTGGAACGCGTCGGCCTGCTGACCCTCACGCCCGCGGCACCGCCGATGGTCCGGCTCAGCCCGGTGCTGCAGGCGGCGCTGCGCGCCGCGATGCCGGAAGCCATGCTTGACCAGGCGGTCAGGGTGGCCGCGGACGCGTTGCTCCAGGCCTGGCCGCAGGCCGAGCCGCCCGGCTGGCCCGCTTCCGCCCTGCGGTCCTGCGCGGCGGCCCTCCGGCAGGTCGCCGGAGACCGGCTGTGGTCCGCCGGCTGCCATCCGGTACTGCTTCGCGCCGGGGACAGCCTGGACCGCGCCCGCCTGACTGGTCCCGCGGTGGAGTTCTGGAGCGACCTGCTCGCGACCAGCGACCGGCTGCTCGGTTCCGGGCACCCGCACACCGTCCTGGCCGGACAGCGGCTGGCCGACGCCCAGCTGGCGGCCGACCGCGGGGACGACGCCGTCGCCTCGTTCCAGCGGCTGCTCGACATCCAGAGCGTACGGCTGGGTCCGAATCACCAGGAAGTGGTCGAAGCGCGGCGCCGCCTCGGCCACGCTCTCGTGGCGGCCGGCCAGCTCGACCGCGCGGTCTCCGTCCTGGAGAAGGTCGTATTCGGTGCCGAGCGGGTCAACGGCCCCGAGCACGCCGATACGGTCGGCGCGCGGGACGAGCTTGCCGCCGCCTACCTGGCCGCGGGCCGGCATGCCGACGCCATCGACCTGTACCGGCGCACGCTCGCCGACCGTGAGCGCAGCCAGGGATCGCGCCATCCGGAGACGATAACCGCGCGCCAGTGCCTGGCCGACTCCTACCTGGCCGGCGGCCAGGCGAAGGATGCGGTCTCCGTGTACAGGCGGGTGGTCGCCGACCGGGAGCGCGTCCTCGGGCCCGACCACCTGGACACCAACCGGGCCCGGTACAGCCTAGGCACCGCCTACCAGCAGATGGGCAGGACGGTGGCGGCCGAGCGGGTCTACGAGCAGGCCAAGCTCGGCTTCGAGCGGACGCTCGGTCCCCGCCACCCCGATGCGCTGCGCAGCCGCGCGCAGCTTGCCCGCGCGTACCATCAGCTGGGACGGTACGGCGACGCCCGCGCGCTGCTGCGCGACACGGTCGACCGGCTTGACCATGTCCTGCCCCACGGGGACCCGCTGATCACCGACCTGCGCGCGATCCTGGCCGACATCGGCGACGAGTAACCGAAGGCCAGGCTCGGGTGAGCGTCCGTTACTCGTCACCAGGGACGCCGTACGCGGGTGCGCTGGCCGGGTTCAGCGCGCGCGTGATGTAGGCATCGCGCTGGGGAAGCCAAACGTCGAGCAGCGCGGTGAGGTCGGCCAGGGGGTCGTCTGCCCAGTCGACGCGCAGGTCGGTGACCCGCCAGCCGGAGCCGTTGATCACCGACAGGCCGGCGGAGTGGACCGGGCCGGCCTCGCCGCCCGCCGCGATGGCCGCGCCGAGGGCCGCGAGCAGTCGCGTCTCGACCGGGCCGCCGGCGGCCAGCCAGGCCTCGACCAGCCGCTTCGGCACGTCCGGCGCGGCCAGCAGGTTGCCGGCCGCGGCGGCGCCGTCGACGGCGTACTCGCCGGTCACGCCGAGTGCGTCGCGGCTGGAGTGGACGGCGGTCCGTCCCGCCGTGTCGACGGCGATGAGCTGGCGGAACCGGGCGAAGGGCTCGCCCGCGAGCACGGTGCCGACCGCCGTCGCCGCGTCGCTGCCCGCGCCGAGCAGCGCGAGCACCTTGGGGCCGAGCCGGGGGTCGGTGACGTTCTGGGACAGCACCGCGCCCGCGCCGTCGGCCAGGTGCACGCAGCGGGCCGCGACGGCCGGGGACGACGAGCAGATCACTGTGCCGAACGCGCCGCTCGCCGCGTCGCGCACCGCCAGCGAGAAGGTCACGCGCCTGCCCCTGTCGATGGAACAGTGGACAGGACCGCGGTGGCGTCGATCTCGACCAGCCACTCCGGGCGCGCGAGTGCCGTGACCACGACACCCGTCGAGACGGGGAAGACCCCCTTGAGCCACTTGCCCATGGTGCGGTAGACGGTCTCGCGGTACCGAACGTCGGTCAGGTACACCACGATTTTGACGATGTCCTCCAGCGTGCCGCCCGCCTCCTCGACCAGCATCTTGATGTTCGACATCGCCTTGTCGGTCTGTGCCTCGAGGTCGCCGGCGCCGACGTTCTCGCGGGTATCGAGGTCCTGGCCGATCTGACCGCGGATGTAGACGACGCCGTTGGCGACGACGGCCTGGCACAGGTCGTTGTCGAGGTCCTGCTCCGGGTAGGTGTCCTTCGTGTTGAATGGCCGGATGCGAGTGTGCTTCATGGTCAGCTGCCCTCGTCGTAGGCGGCGTAGCCGCGCTGGATGGAGATCTGGTCGGCGATGTACCTAGCGTCGTGCCATACCCCCCAGATGAAGCTCGACGCGCGCCGGGACAGCCAGGGCAGCCCGAGGAAGTAGACGCCGGGCTCGCTCGACACCCCGCGCGCGTGCCGCGGCCTGCCGTTGGCGTCGAAGGCGTCGACCTGCAGCCACCCGAAGTCGGTGGCGTAGCCGGTCGCCCAGATGACCGAGGTGACGCCCGCGCTCGCGAGGTGAAGCTCGCGCAGCGGGCTCGTCACGGAGGCCGGGTAGGGACCGAGAACGCGGGCCGCCGGCTCCTCGGGCAGGTCGAGCCCGTTGCGTGCGATGTAGGCGTCGGCCTCATCAAGCAGCGAGAGGTAGCTGGCGTCGCCGGCCGCGATGTTGTCCCGCAGGTCCGGCTTGAAGCGGACCGTCCCGCCGCTGAACGAGGAGGCCTGCCCGGCCAGGGTGATGCCCTGGGCGGCGAGGTCACGGAAGTCGACGGTGTGGCCGCCGTTGCTGCCGCTGACCGCGATGGTCACGTGCTCGGCGCCCAGCGGAGGAGTTGACATCTCCCACTTGCCGAGGACGCCCAGCCACCAGACGTTGTCCCGCCCGCGGTAGCGGCGCGGCGGCCGGTCGTGCGGTCCGACGGCGAGGTAGACCCGTCGGCCCGCCTGGCGGAGCTCGGCGGCGATCTGCACGCCCGAGGACCCGGCGCCGACCACGAGGACGTTCCCCGCTGGCAGCTGCCCCGGGTTGCGGTAGGCGGCGGAGTGGAGCTGCTCGACGCCGGCGCTGCCGGGGATGATCGGCGGAACCACGGGCCGCTGGAACGGCCCGGTCGCGGCGACCACGAAGCGGGCGTCAAGCACGCCGCCGGAGGTCTTCACGGTGAAGCCGGGACGGCCGTCGTTCTTCCGCACCAGCGTTACGTCAACCCCGCAGCGGACCGGTGCCGCGATCTTCTTCGCGTAGGCCTCGAAGTAGTCGGCGACCTGTTCCTTCGGCACAAAGGCATCCGGGGCGGTGTCGAACTCGAGTCCGGGGAAGCGGTCGTGCCACGCGGGCCCGTTCGCCACGAGGGAGTCCCAGCGCCCGGAGCGCCACTTCTCCGCGATGCGCCCCCGTTCCAGGATGACGTGCGGCACGCCGGCGTTACTGAGGTGCTCGCTTAGCGCGATCCCAGCCTGGCCCCCGCCGACGACCACGACTTCGACCTGTTCGATGCTCATGGCTTCCTTCACTTCCGCTCCGCCGCACCGCGAACGCGTGCCCCAATTACTCTCCCCAGCCAAGGGCCATCTGTCCAACAGTGAATACTTACCTAGGTCATCTGGTAAATCGATGACCCGTGGCGGGAACGCAGGTGTTACCGAGCGATGACGCCTCTTGACGGCTGTGCAACATGCTGTTAAATCACTACTTAATATAAGTCCTGAATTAAGGGTCGGCCATGTGCGGACGGTGACGCGCGCCCGCTAGCACAGCTCCAGTTCCTACTTCAATGACCGAGACCCGTTGACTTGCCCAGCCAGGGCCGACGGCTTGCGGCAGGCCGCCGCACTAGCGCCGGGAAGAGCCGGCGTTGGTGCGGGGATGAGAAAGGAGCACGAGGATGGGTCAACTTCACGTCCCGCGGCTAATCATGTCGCGGCACGGTCTCCCGCACCGGAGACGTACCGCCCTGACGGCCTCCGATTTCAACACCACCAACGCGCAGTACGTGCAGGTAGCCATCGGCTTCTGACGCGCGGCGCGAGGTGAGCCGGGCCGGGCGCCGCGGTACAGACAGCGCCCGGCCCTCTCCCCGACCGCAATCCCGCCCACCCAGATCATCCGGGGCCGCGGCCGCATCAGCAGGGGCCGCGGCAGCCCGTGAGCACTTAAATCGCAACTTAATTCAAGATTTGAATTTTGCTTTCACCGGGCCCGCTCAGGAGAGGAACCGACATCCATGGGCGCAATGCACGTCCCCCACCTGCCCTGGCCCCGGAGGGCCCGGCCGCGTCGCGGCCGAACAGGGCCGCTGATCCTCGCCGTCGCTGTCCTCGCCACCCTGACCGCGGTCACAGCCGTACAGCCCGCGGCCTACGCCGCCACGGAAGGCCCGTTCGGCGGTACGCCCGCGGCCGTGCCCGGCACGGTGCAGGCCGCGAACTACGACACCGGGGGCCAGGGCACCGCCTACAACGTCACCTCGGTCAACGGCACCGCCAACAGCTACCGCTCCGACGGCGTCGACCTCGAGGCCACCGCCGACACGCAGGACACCGGCGCGGCAGGCGGCGCCGACGACATGGGCTGGACCACACCAGGACAGTGGTTCAGGTACACCGTTAACGTCGCCACGGCCGGCACCTACTCGGTCGCCTTCCGGGTGTCGTCACCGTACGGGATCACGGACGCGCTGCACATCGCCAACTCCGCCGGCACCAACCTCACCGGCTCCGTCGCGGTGCCGAATACCGGCGGCTACGAAACCTGGACCACCGTCACCGCCAGCATCGTGCTGCCCGCAGGCCAGCAGACGCTGACCGTCGACCAGGACACCAACGGCTGGAACTTCCACTTCATGACCTTCACCCTGACCTCGGCCGGCGGCGGTGGTGGCGGCTCGGGTGATGCGCCCTTCGGCGGGACGCCCGCGGCGGTGCCAGGCACGGTATACGCGGCGAACTACGACACCGGGGGCCAGGGCACCGCCTACAACGTCACCGCGGCCAACGGCACCGCCAACAGCTACCGCTCTGACGGCGTCGACCTCGAGGCGAGCGCCGACACCCAGAACAACAGCGGGGCCGGCGCGGACAACATGGGCTGGACCGGCGCCGGACAGTGGTTCAAGTACACCGTCCAGGTAGCCACCGCCGGGACCTACACGGTCAGCTTCCGGGTAGCCGCGCCGACCGCTGTCGGCGATGCGCTGCACATCGCCAACTCCGCGGGCACCAGCCTGAGCGGCGCGGTCGCGGTCCCGGCCACCGGCGGGTACCAGACCTGGACCACGGTCACCGCCAGCGTCACCCTGCCGGCCGGGGCACAGACGCTCACCGTCGACCAGGACGCCGCGGGATGGAACCTCCACTACTTCGCCTTCACGTCAGGATCGAGTGGCGGCGGCGGAGGCGGCGGAGGGGGCGGCCCGACCGAGTACTGCGGCACGCAGGACCTCGCGCTCGACCAGCCGACCACGGCCTCCTCAACCTATTCCGCAACGGGCAACCTGGCGCCCGCCGCCACCGACGGCAACCCGGGCTCCCGTTGGGAAAGCGCGTACACCGACCCGCAGTGGCTCGAGGTCGACCTCGGGTCCCAGACCCAGATCTGCAGCGCCAGCCTGCTCTGGGAGACCGCGTACGCCTCGTCGTTCCAGATCCAGGTGTCGACCGACAACGTGAACTGGACCACGGTCTACTCCACCACCACCGCCACCGGCGGCAGCGAGTCGTTCACCTTCTCGGCGACCGGCCGCTACATCCGGGTGTACTGCATCAAGCGGGCGACCCAGTGGGGCGACTCGATCTTCGAGTTCGACGTGTTCGGCCTGACCACCATTGCCCCGCTCAGCGGCGGCAACGGCAACGGCGGCAACGGAGTGTGCCCCTGGGTCGGCTCGACCGCGCCGGTCGCGAGCCGGGTACAGCAGGTGCTCAACGCCATGGACCAGTCGGAAGAGTTCACCCTGCTCTCCGGCGACGGCGGCTCGTCCTACATCGGCCAGGTCGCTGCCATCCCCAACCTGTGCATTCCGGCGATCAACATGCAGGACGGCCCGAACGGTGTCGGTGATGGTACGGGCGGCGTGACGGCCTTCCCCGACGGCGAGAACGCCGCCGCGACCTGGGACCCGGCGCTGATACAGCAGGAGGGCACCGCGGTCGGCGCGGAGTTCGCCGGCAAGGGCGTGAACGTCTCGCTCGGCCCGACCACCAACCTGGTGCGCGACCCGCGCTGGGGCCGGACGTATGAGACCTACGGCGAGGACCCGTACCTGGCCGGCCAGATCACCTCGGCCGAAGTCCAGGGCATCCAGAGCCAGGGCGTGATGGCCATGGTCAAGCACGTCGCCGCCTACGACCAGGAGCAGTACCCCAACGGGAACAACAACGAGACGGTGAGCAACCAGGCGCTGCAAGAGCTCTACCTGGCGCCGTTCGAGACCTCCATCAAGCAGGCCGCACCTGCCTCGTTCATGTGCTCCTACGCGGTGGTCAACGGCAACGCCTCCTGCCAGAACGCCTACATGCAGATAGACGGGCTGGACAGCAACGCGAACTTCGGCGGCTACATCACCTCCGACTGGGGTGGCGACTACAACAACGTCGCCTCCGTCGAGGGCGGCATGGACATCGGCATGCCGTTCCCTGGCTCGATCCCGACCGACCTGGCCAACGCGATCACGTCCGGCGCGCTCAGCCAGTACACGATCAACGCCGCCGTCGGCCGGATCCTGACCCAGATGTTCGCCTTCGGCATGTTCGACAACCCGCAGACCGGCTCACTCTCCGCCACCGTCACCAGCACGGCGCACCAGCAGACCGCGCTGCAGCTCGGCGAGGAGGGCTCGGTCCTGCTGAAGAACAACGGCATCCTGCCCCTCAACCCGGCCGGCAGCGAGTCCATCGCAGTGATCGGCACTGACGCCGGCGCCGGGGTGGAACTCGCCGGCGGCGGCAGCGGCACGGTCACCAGCTCGAACACGATCTGGCCGATCACCGGAATCCAGAACGCGGCCGGGCCGAACGTCAAGGTGACCTACACCCCAGGCAACGACAACGGCACCACGGACATCCCGCAGGCGGTCGCCGCGGCCAAGGCCGCCACCGACGCGATCATCTACGTCAACCTCGCGGAGGGCGAAGAGACCGACCTGACCACCCTCGACCTGTCCGCCACCGACGAGTCGATGATCTCCCAGGTGGCCGCGGCCAACCCGAACACCATCGTGGTGATCAACAGCGGCGGACCGGTCGTCATGCCATGGCTCAACAGCGTGGCGGGCGTGTTCGAGAACTGGTACGGCGGGCAGGAGACCGGCGCCGCGATGGCCGCGCTGATCTTCGGCACCGTCAACCCGTCGGGCAAGCTGCCGCTGACCTTCCCGTCCAGCCTCAGCCAGGTTCCCGCGCAGACCACCGCCCAGTGGCCGGGCACGTCGACCGGGGTCACCTACAGCGAGGGCGTGAAGATCGGCTACCGCTGGTACCAGTCGCAGAACATCACTCCGATGTTCCCGTTCGGGTACGGGCTGTCCTACACGACGTTCTCGTTCTCCAACCTCAGTATCGGCGCGTTCAACGCCAACGGCCGGGCGACGGTGACCGCGACGGTCACCAACACCGGGTCGAAGGCGGGCGCGGACGTGGCGCAGCTGTACGTCAGCGACCCGGCCGCCAGCCAGGACCCGCCGGAGCAGCTGGCGGGCTTCCAGCGGGTCACGCTCAATCCCGGGCAGGCCGCGACAGTCACCTTCCCGCTCACCATCCACAACCTGGCCGACTTCTCGCCGACCGACAACGCCTGGGAGGCTCAGGCCGGGACCTACGGGATCTCGGTCGGCGACTCCTCGGCCAGCCGGCCGCTGAGCGGCACGACCAGCCTGGCCCACATGCTGACCGGCCAGGTCGCCGCGGACTCCGCGTACGCGGGCGAAGCGCCGGCCAACACGGCGGTCAGCGCCAACGTCACCGCGAACTCGGGCGTGCCGGGCGCGGAGACCGTCGGCGTCTTCAACCCGCAGGGCTACAGCAGCCCCAAGGGCGCCGGCGTGAACTTCACCATGCAGGCACTTGACTCCAACTCGTCCGCGGGCCTGACCTTCACCGCCAGCGGGCTTCCGCCGGGCATCACCATCGCCTCGAACGGGACGGTCTCCGGCTCGGGCACCGCGCTCGGGACCTACACCGTGACCGTGACCGCGACCGACACGGAAGGAGTCTCAGGCACGGCCACCTTCGTGTGGTCAGTGGTGCAGTGAGCCGCGTCTCCCGCTAGCGGGCGCACCGCGAGCTTCACCGCACCTCAGCGCGCGCCGCGCGGACCCGGGCGAACGGCCGGGCCGGCGCGGCGCGCGCGTTTTGGCCCGCGCCGGCTACCTGCGGCCGTGAGGCTCGCCGTAACCGCTCACGCCCTGCGACTCAATCGAGGGCATGGACGATCTGCGGGCATTAGGGTTGATCTGGCGGGAGCGCGGAGAGAGCGGAAACATGGCGGTGGCAGGGACGACTGTGCTTGGCGGCCGGTACACACTCCTGGCGGTGCTTGGCACTGGCGGGATGGCCACGGTGTGGCGGGCCAGAGACGAGACGCTCGGGCGTGACGTCGCGGTGAAGGTACTCAACCCGCAGCACGCCGCCGACGCTGAGTTCCTTGACCGGTTCGAGAGCGAGGCACGCCACGCCGCCGCCGTCAGTCATCCCCGGCTCGTGACCGTGTTCGACTGCGGCGTCGAGAGCGGCACGCCGTTCATCGTGATGGAACTGGCCGCGGGGCGCACCCTGCGCCAGGTACTCGACGACGCCGGAGTGCTGCCGCCCGGGCAGGCGGTCGCGATCGCCGCAGCGGTCTGCGAGGGGCTGGACGCCGCGCACGCCGCGGGACTCGTGCACCGCGACATCACGCCGGCCAACATTGTGCTGAACGGCGGTGCGGTCAAGGTCCTTGACTTCGGCATCGCCCGGGCCGACGGCACCCGCGCCGCGACCGCGGCCGGAACGGTCGTGGGCACCGCCGCCTACCTGTCGCCCGAGCAGGCTTCAGGTCGTCCCGCGGATCCGCGTTCCGACCTCTACTCCCTCGGCTGCGTGCTGTTCGAGATGCTCACCGGCAGGCCGCCGTTCACCGCCGACTCGGCGGTCGGGCTCGCCTACCGGCAGGTCCACGACGATCCCGGGCTGCCCTCGGACTGGCGCCCCGGCCTGCCCGCCAAACTCGACCAAGTCACCGCCCAGCTCCTCGCCAAGGAGCCGTCATCGCGGCCGCCCACCGCCGCCGCGGCCCGGGCGGGGCTGCTCTCCGTCTTCCCGCCCGTCGACGGCGCACCGAACGGCGGTACCGCCGTGCTTCCCGTCCCGCCGGGAACGGGGCCGGCTGCCCCGCGCCGAGGCTGGCGGCCCCGTCCGGCCGAGGCGGCGCTCGGTGGCGCGCTCGCCGCGTCGCTGCTCACGCTCATGGTGGTGCTCTTGACCACGTCCGGTTCCCCGTCCGCTTCGCCGACCGCGCACCCGGTGGTCACGGTTACCGCGCACCCCACTTCGGCCGCGCCGGTCGCGCAGCCACGGGCGACCTGGTCGCCCGTCGCCGCCGCGGCCGCCACGCTGGTGGGCGACCTGAAGGAAGGCGTCATCGACGGGCAGGTGGCACCGCAGGCGGGCCAGAACCTGTACAACCAGCTGCAGCAGCTGCTTTTCCAGCCGCTCGGCCAGAACCAGCAGCAGCAGCTACAGCAGCAGTACTCGCAACTCGTCCAGGCCTACACCCAGGACAAGTCCCAGGGGCAGATCACCGGCCAGGCGGCCACGTCCCTGTCCAGTGCGATCAGCGCGCTCGGCACGGCCCTTGGCACGCTCTAGCCTTCAGGGCCACCCGCAACGGGTGATGCGCCGCCGGTTCCTCGCCCTGATCCTGGGATGATGGCTCGGTACTCGGGGCGCTGGCCTGGTTCGGCCTGGGCGTTGTGCGTCGTCGCCGGCGCCGCAGGGAACGGCGCGAAAACCGGCGCGACTGAGGCCGCTTGGCGAGGTAACCTTGCGGCTATGCCCGTGTTTTACGGCCTCCTTCTCGCCGAGCCGCGTTGACCGGTCCGTCAACGCGGCTGCCCCTCATGTTTGAGGGGCTTTTTCATTTCCCCCGCTAGGTGATAACGAGGATTTCATGAGCAAGAGTGAGCCGGGAGGGACGAGACCGGTACCCGCTGATGACCAGTTGCCGTTCCGCTACGACGCCCGGCTCGCAGGGAAGATCGAGGTGCGCTGGCAGGAGCGGTGGGAGGCCGACGGCACGTTCAATTCACCGAACCCGGCCGGGCGGCTTAGTGACGGCTTTGCGCGGGTGGCGGGCCGCCGCAAGTTTTACGTGCTTGACATGTTCCCGTATCCCAGCGGCGCCGGCCTGCACGTGGGGCACCCGCTTGGCTATATCGGCACTGACGTGTACGCCCGGTACCTGCGGATGACCGGCCATCACGTACTGCATGCCTTCGGATATGACGCGTTCGGACTGCCGGCCGAGCAGTACGCGATCGATACCGGCCAGCATCCGAGGCTCACCACGCAGGACAACATCGATAACATGCGCCGGCAACTCCGGCGGCTTGGCCTGGGGCACGACCGCCGGCGGGAGGTCGCCACCGCCGACCCCGCTTTCTACCGGTGGACCCAGTGGATCTTCCTGAAGATCTTCAACAGCTGGTGCGACCCGCGGACGGGACAGGCCCGGCCGATCGAGGAACTAGTCGGCGAGTTCGCGTCTGGTCAGCGTCCTACGCCCGATGGCCGCTCGTGGGATGATCTCAGCCGCCTTGAGCAGCGGACGATCATCGACGGGTACCGGCTGGCCTATGTCTCCGAGGAGCTGGTCAACTGGTGCCCCGGCCTGGGCACCGTGCTGGCCAACGAAGAGATCACCGCCGACGGGCGCAGTGACGTGGGCAATTATCCCGTGTTCCGTCGGCCGCTGCGGCAGTGGATGCTGCGGATAACCGCGTTCGCCCAGCGGCTGATCGATGACCTGGACCTCGTGGACTGGCCCGAGCCCATCAAGCTGATGCAGCGTAACTGGATCGGGGCGAGCGACGGCGCGTCCGTCAACCTGCCGGTAGCCGGCCAGCCGGGCCGGTCGATCGAGGTGTTCACCACCCGTCCCGACACGCTGTACGGCGCGACCTACGTGGTGATGGCCCCCGAGCACCCGCTCGCCGACGAGCTCGTCGCCGGCCCCTCGCGGGCTGCCGTGACGGCTTACCTGGAGATGACCGGGCGGCTCAGCGATCGCCAGCGCACCGCCGCGGGCCGCGCCAAGACCGGCGTGTTCACCGGCGCCTACGCCGTCAACCCGGTCACCGCGGAGCAGATCCCGGTCTTCCTGGCCGATTACGTGCTGCCCGGGTACGGTACCGGCGCGGTCATGGCCGTCCCCGCCCATGACCAGCGCGACCTGGACTTCGCGCACGCGTTCGCGCTCGACGTCCGCAAGGTCCTGGAACCGCCGCCGGACTGGTACGCCACGCACGGCACCGACCCTTCCGCTCCGGCTCGTGACTGGCGGACCGCGTTCACCGGCGACGGAGCCTACGTCACGGCGCCCGGACCGGAGCTGGCGGGGCTCGGCAAGCAGGACGCGATCACGGCCGCGATCGACTGGCTGCAGGCCCGGGGCGCAGGCCGCCGCGCACGCTCGTACCGGCTGCGCGACTGGCTGTTTTCCCGGCAGCGGTACTGGGGGGAACCGTTCCCGATCGTCTACGACGAGCACGGGCTGCCCGTCGCGCTGCCGGAAGGCCTGCTTCCGCTGCGACTGCCCGATATGGCCGACTTCCGGCCCGCACCGCAGCAAGACCAGGGCGGCGACCCGGTACCGCCGCTGGCCAGGGCCGGGGAATGGGGCACCGCCGAGCTGGACCTTGGTGAAGGCGTCAAGCGGTACCGGCGCGAGCTCAACACCATGCCGCAGTGGGCCGGATCATGCTGGTACTTCCTGCGCTACCTCGACCCCGCCAACGACCAGGCATTCACCGATCCCGAAGCCGAGCGGTACTGGATGGTCGCCCCGGACGCTGCCGCCGACGGCGAAGGCGGCGTTGACCTGTACGTAGGCGGGGTCGAGCATGCCGTCCTCCACTTGCTGTACGCACGATTCTGGCAGAAGATCCTGTACGACCTCGGGTACGTGTCCACCAGGGAACCCTTCCGGCGGCTCCGCAACCAGGGCTACATCCTGGCCGACGCCTTCACCGACCAGCGCGGCAGGTACGTGCCCGCCGCCGAGGTCGTGCAAGCCGCCGACGGCAGCCTCAGCCACGCCGGCCAGCCGGTCACCCGCCGCGCGGGCAAGATGGGAAAGAGCCTCAAGAACGGCGTCAGCCCGGATGAGGTGTACGCCCGCTACGGCGCGGACGCGCTGCGACTGTATGAGATGGCCATGGGACCGCTCGACACCGGCCGGCCGTGGCGCGCCGACGACATCGCCGGCGTCTACCGTTTCCTGCAGCGCCTGTGGCGCTCGATGATCGACGAGGGCACTGGCCAGGCGCGGGTGGATGACCGCCCGCTCGACGACCAGAGCCTGCAGCGCCTGCACCGCACCATCATGATCGTGCGGAGGGACTTCGAAGACCTCCGGTTCAACACCGCCATCGCCCGCCTGATGGAGCTGACGGGCCACGCGGCCAAGCTTGCCGCACGCGAACCGCTGGCCAGGGCGATGGCCGAGCCGCTGGTCCTGATGGTGGCGCCGCTCGCACCGCACATCGCCGAGGAACTATGGAGCCGGCTCGGCCACGGCGAATCCCTCACGTACGCGGACTTCCCCGAAGCTGACCCGGGGCTGGCGGCCGAAGGGACGCTCACCCTTCCCGTCCAGGTCAACGGCAAGACCCGGTTCACCATCGACGTCAGCGCCGACGCCGGCCAGCCGGAGATCGAACGGCGGCTGCGGAGCCATCCGGCCTTCGCGCAGCACACCAAGAGCCTGACGATCCAGCGCCTGGTCATCGTCCCCGGGAAGATCGCTAACATCGTCGCGCGATAAGCCAAGCCCGACTACTGGGCGGTTTCTGGCCCGGCGCGGTACGTTGCCAGAGGCAGCGCGCAACCCCTCCGCGACGCGAAGATTGAAGGACAGAGATCCATGCCGGCCAGCACTGAGCGAATTCTCGTGTCCCACGCCGGGGCGCTGCCCCGGCCCGATGCCCTGCAACGTCTCTTCGACGCGGGCCCGGATTCTCAAGGACCCATCGACGCGGCGCTTCCCGGCGCGGTGGCGGAGGTGGTCGGCCGGCAGGCGGCCGCCGGCGTCGACATCGTCAACGACGGGGAGATCTCCAAGCGGGGACTGTTCACCGGCTACATCCGCGACCGGATGACCGGATTCGAGGCCGAGATCGGCGTGGACCGCCCGCCGGCCAACGCCGGGGTGACGGGCCGCGACCGCAGGGACTTCCCTGGCTTCTTCGCGGCCGGCTTCGGCGGCTTCGACTTCAAGGGGGCCATGCCAGCGGCGGAGGTCTCCGACCTGGCGATACGGTACGTCTGCACCGGCCCGCTCAGGTACGCGGGGACGAACCTCGTCCAGGCCGACATCGGCCGGCTGACGGCGGCGGCGAGCGGGCATGACGTGACCGCGTTCCTGCCCGCGATCACGCCCGGCACCGTCGAGCACTGGCTGCGGAACGACTACTACCCGGACGAGGAGTCGTTCCTCGGCGCGATCGCCGACGTGCTGCACGAGGAGTACACGGCGATCACCGACGCCGGACTACTGCTGCAACTGGACGACCCGGACCTGCCCGACGGGTGGCAGATGTTCCCCGACATGACGGTGGCCGAGTACCGGAGATACGCCGCGCTGCGGGTAGAGGCGCTGAACCACGCCCTGCGGGGCATTCCGCCGGAGCAGGTCAGGCTGCACGTCTGCTGGGGCAGCGGCCACGGCCCGCACCGCGACGATATCCCGCTCCGCGACATCATCGACCTGGTCCTGTCGGTCCCGGCGGGCTGCTACTCGATCGAGGCGGCCAACCCGCGGCACGAGCACGAGTGGACGCTCTGGGAGGACGTGCGGCTGCCGGACGGCGCGTCGCTGATGCCCGGCGTGGTGGGACACGCGACCGACGTCATCGAGCACCCCGAGCTGGTCGCCCAGCGCCTCCTGCGGTTCGCGAAGCTGGTCGGCGCGGAAAACGTCATCGCCGGGACCGACTGCGGCCTCGGCAACCGGGTCGGCCACCCGGAGATCGTCTGGGCGAAGCTCGAGGAGCTGTCCGAGGGGGCCAGGATCGCCTCCCGCGCCCTGTTCAGAGACTAGGCGCCCGCTCAGGTCACGGGCCGATGTGCAGGTATGGGGCCCACAGGTCGGGCCGGTGCGGCTTGGCTGCCCTGAGGGCGGCCACGGCGCGGTGGATCGCCGCGGCGGCCCGATCGGCCTGCGGCGACCCAGTGGCACCGAGCTCGGCATAGGCGGCCCCGGCTACCTGCGGCGCCTCACTGTCACTGATCGACCAGGCGGTCGCTATGACATGCCGGTAGCCGGCGAACTGGAGCGCGCCGGCCAGGTGAATCGTCTCGTCCGGCACCCGTACCCCGCCGACGGCGGTCTGGCAGGCGGAAAGGAAGGCCAGTTCGGCGGCTGGGAGCTGCGCGTCGCCGAGTCGCAGAACGGTGAGCGGGCCGTCGGCGAGGTAGAGCGCACCCTGGCTGGGATCGAGCAGGTTCTGGCCACCGTGGCAGGCGAAGTGAACCCACGGGTGGGCCGGAAGCTCCCGCGTCACCAGGTCCGCGGTTGGCTGCTGGTAAGCGAGCGCGCCGCCGGCAAGCTCCGCCCGGGTGGGGGAGCGCACTACCCGCACGCTGACTTCGGGTAGCGCCGCGGCGACGCGATCCAGTTCCCTCGGCACCGCCTCCAGGTCAGTGAACCGAAGGCCGCCGAAGTCAGGAGTGGTCGGCATCCCCACCGCGAGCAGCCGTGTGGCCGTGTCCGGCCGCGCGCGTTCCCTGCTGCGGATCAGGGCTCCCAGCGTGGGCGTGTAGGAGGAGACGGCCAGCTGCGGCAGGCACGGTCCGTCAGCTTCCCCGTGGGGCCCGTAGCGCCCGGCCGCGTGCAGCGGCAGCACGGTGAGCGGCCCGGTCGGGCACCACCAGATCCGGGGCGGCACGCCCTTGTCGTGGACGAGCTGGTCACCCGGCAGGTCCCCGTGGTCGCGCAGGTCGTTGAGCACGGGCTCGCACGTGGTGTCCCAGAGCCAGTTCATAGTGGCGAAGAGCACGGAGATGAGCTGCTTTCGCAGCGCGACGGGAGACTCGGCCGAGGCGGACAACTCGAGGCCGCCGAGCAGCGCGTTCGCTCGTGCCGAGCACTCCCGGGCGGTCAGGCCAGGGAGGGGACGCACGCGCACGCCCCGCGCCCCGATGATCAGCGCGTCGCACCGGCGGTTACCGATGTTGACCACGATGACCGGGCCGCCGGCGGCGGCCTCGCGCAGCCGGCGGTACGGCGTGGCGGCGAGGAAGGTGTCCATCCCCGGAAGCTCACGGGCCTGCCGGACCAGTTCGTCCCATTCCCGGGCCAGCTCACGCTGGCGGTCCGCGACGAGCTGCTGGCTCCAGTCGCTCGCGCCGGCCGCGGCCGCGGTTTCCCTGGCGGATCCAGGCGCCCGGTCGAGCGCGGCCCGGACCTCCTCCAGGCGGGCCGCCAGGCCCGCGTCCACCAGGCGCAACCGGGTCAGGTCCGTGCGGAGCTGCAGTGACTGCGACCACAGCATCGACCGGCCCTGCTCGAGCAGTTCGAGCGCGCTCTCCAGGTTGCCTGCCTCGATCGCCCATCCGGCGGCATCCGTTACCAGCCCGCCGCGGTCGGCGAGGTGCTTCTCGCGCAGGCTCCGCGTCAGGCCGTGCCAGGCCAGCAGCGGCAGCAACCGGACCGCCTCGGCGAAGCCCTCCGCCGCCGGCGCGGGGTCCGCGAGTGCCTCGCATGCGATCCCCCACTGGATCGCCGCGTGCAGGCGCTCACTCGCCGGCGCCACTGGTGACCGGACCGCCGCGCGCCAGCAGCTGATCGCCTCGCCGAGCGCCCCTGGCACCCCGCGCTCGAATCGCGCGCGATGGATCCGGCCCAGGCCGACCAGGAACATCGCGCGCGCTGGATGGTCAATGGGCGTCGTTTTGACGGCTGCCGTCCCGTGCTCGTGCGCGCGGTCCAGGTCCTGCCGCGCCCCGGACAGCTCGTAGCGCGCGCCGTACGAAAGGGAGAGGTTGCACAGGCGGAGCGCGCGCTCGGGATGGCCTGCGGGCGTCGCCTCGATCGCCTCCCGACCGTACCGGATGGCCAGGTCAAGGTCTGCGGGAGCCGCGTTCTGCTCGTACCTGACCCGGTACATCAGGCCAAGGTCCGACCGGGCCATCCCGCGCTCGGTCTGGAGACGCGTCCCGGACTCCAGTCCCTCGCGGCCGGACCGGATCGCCTCGTCGAGGTAGCTGGCGTCGCGGGTCTCCTGGAACAACGCGTAGTAGATGCCGACCAGCGCGCCGAGGTACTTGGCGCGCTGCGGGTGGCCGTCGGGCATTAGTTCCACCGTGCGCAGCGCGTACCTTAGCGCCCGGTCGAGGTCCGCGCGATCCCGGAATCGCTCGAACCGAAGCTTGTACGACACGGAGCAGTTCGACAGCACGCCGGGATAGGCGGCGTGACCTTCCGGCGCCTCTTCGAGAGCCTGCTCGCCGTACCGGATCGCCTTGTCCAGGTCGGCGTCGGCCCCGGCCTGCTCGAACCGCATCCGGAACGCCAGCCCAAGCGACGAGAGCATGAACGGGTGGTCGAGTTGGCTGGTGGACGCATCCTCGGCTCGCTGCCAGCACTCGAGAGCCCGCCCTAGGTCAGCGGGATCCGCGAACCGGGTGAACCGTATCTGGTACGCGGCGGCGAGGTTTCCCAGGCTGCGAGCGATTCCCGGGTCGTCGGGATCCGTGGCCCGCACGGCGGCCTCGGCATACCTGATCTGCTCGGCGAGGTCGCCTTCCGCGCCGGTCAAGTCGAATCTCGCGCGGTACGGCAGGGCGGCGTTCGACAGCAGGTCCGCCCCGCGCGGGTGGCCGTCGGCCTGCCGAGCCGCCTCCGTGCACGAACGGATCGCCTGCTCAAGGTCTGCGCGGTCACCGAAACGCTCATACCTGGTCAGGTAGGCCAGGCCGTGTTTGGTCAACACGTCCGGGCGATCGGCATGGCCGGGCGGGGTGGCGCTGACGGCCCTGTCGGCCCAACTAACGGCCTCGGCCAGGTCCTGCGGGTCCCCGAACGCGTCGAACCGGGTAATGCGGCAGGCCACCAGCCCGGTGAACACCATTCCGTTGCGCGGATGACTCGGGGGCATGCGGCTCGCGGCCGCGCGGAAAAAGGTCAGCGCCTGGTCAATCGCCGGGCGCTGACCTGTCTCCTGGAAGTATGCGGACAGGATGACACCGCGGTTGAACAGGTGGGCCGGATCCTCGCTAGGGAACGCGCGCAGTGCCGCGAGCAGTTCCTGCGGGTAGTGAGGATCCATCCCATTCACCTGCCAGGTGACCAGGCTGCCAAGAATTGCCAATTACCTGCCCGTAAAGTGAAATTCCTCGTTACCTAGACGGCAAAACATAGAGGGCCTTCGCTACACCGGGACCGTAACCCTAGCTATCGCTACGCGCCCTCGCGGTAGGCGATGGCGGCCGCTTCGGTGCGGCTCGCCGCGCCTAGCTTGCCGAGGATGTTGGAGACGTGGACGCTCGCCGTCTTCGGGGTGATGAACAGTTCCGTGCCGATCTCGCGGTTGGACTTGCCCCTGGCGATCAGGCTCAGCACCTCCCGTTCTCTATCAGTCAAGGCGGCGAGCGGGCTGGGGGCGGCCGGTCCACCGCCGTGTCCGCCCCGGCTCCCGTTCCCCGCGTCGAGGCGGGCGCGGCGGGCCAGGTCGTCGAGGGCCGTGCCAAGGGGCGCCGCCCGCAACCGGGACGCGGTATCGCGCGCCGCGCGCCAGACGGCGGCGGCCTCGTCACGGCGCCCGGCTTCCACTAGCGCCTCGGCGAGCCGCCACTGGGTGCGCGCCGTCTCGTACACGTAACCGGGCCCGAACTCGGCGAGGACACGCTCCCAGGTCTCCGGGGAGTTCGCCCGCGTGAGGCGGGCATACTCGGCCTCGCAGCGGGCGAGCCAGCCACGGCCCTCCGGCCCGAGCGCCGCCTTGGGCCGGGCCGGGTAGCTGGCGCCCTCCCTGGCGACGTCGAGCAGCGCGGCGCCAGCGGCCGCTTCGGCGGCCGCGCCCGGGTAGTCCCCGGCCGCCCGCAACTGCGCGGCCCGGTCGGCCCGCGCCGCGAGGGCGATCGCTGTCACCCGGATCACCGACGGGCTGTGCGCGGGCCAGGCGTCCGCGTCGATCGCGGCCTCCGCCTCCGCTAGGGCTCCCTCGCAGTCCCCCTGCCACAGCGCGTGCTCGGCGAGGATACCGCGCGCGATGTACGCGACGAAGACGTCGTCCCAGAACGGCTCGAGCCAGGTCCGCCGTTCGCCGGCCGCCGGGTTGCCGCGGGCCACGTCGATGAACAGCGCCATCGCGGACAGCACCGCCTCCGCCTGCCTGGCGACCCGGACCGGGAACCCGTCCGCCAGCTCCTGCGCGTGGTCCCAGTGCCCGTCGGCGAAGTGCGCCTGGAAGTGCAGGTGCTGCAGGTCCAATCCGAACGGGGCGAGGCCGAGCCCCTCGGCCTCCGCCCATTCCACCCCCTGGTGGGCGATGCTGGCGGCCTCCGCGAGCTCGCCCCGCGCCAGGCGCTCCGAGGCCAGGTGGTAGACGGCCCGCAGCCGGACGCCGATCGACCCGGCCGCCCCGGCCTGCTCGATCGCGGCGGTGAACAGGCCGATCGCCTCGTCGGAATTGCCGGCCCGCAGGGCGAGCTGCCCGGTAGTGGCGAGCGCGTCCGCCTCCATGGAGGTCGAATCAGCGGCGAGGGCCGCCTCCCGGGCCCGGTTGGCCCAGTCGCGGGCTTCGCCGTCGCGGTGCGCCGCCATCAGCGCGATCGCGTAGGTCGCCATGGCGCGGGCCCGGTACCAGGTCGGTGGCTCGTCCAGCGTCTCCCCTACGGTCGCCTCCACCACGTGGAGTGCCTCGGCGTACCACTGCGTGTTCTCGCCCTGCAGCAGGTGGTACGCGAGCCGCTCCCCGACCCGGCAGCGCAGCTCGGCGCTTTCCGCGTGCCCTTCCTCGCTCGGCAACCAGTCGCGGATGCGCCGGAGCAGGTGCACGGCGCGGGGCACGTCACCGCTCGCCGCGGCGGCAAGCGCCGACTTCAGTCCCAGCTTGCCGCGGGTCATGCCCGCGCTCCGTTCGGCATCCGCCACCCGCACCCACAGTTCAAGGGCCAGGTCGTAGTGGCGGTGGGCCTCGGCGGGTGCGCCAAGGCGCTCGGCCTCGACCGCGGCCCGCAGCGAGGCAGCGAAGGCGCCGGGGATGTCGTGGCTCGCCATGCTGTGGTGCGCGAGCTCGGCCGCGGCCCCTGGTTTGCCGGCGCTGTGCACGCCGGCGAGCAGGCTCGCGAGCCGGGCGTGCAGCCGGGTCCGCTCCCCCGGCATCAGGTCGGCGTACACGGCCTCGCGCAGCAGCGCGTGCCGGAACCGGTACCCGTCGGGCCCGTCGGGAGCGAGCAGCTGCTGGCCGGCCGCCTCGCGGACCGCCTCCTCATAAACGTCGTCGGGCAGGCCGGAGGCGGCCCGGATCAGGTGGTCGGCGGCGCCGCCGCCAGCCACGGCCGCCGCCCGCAGCACCTGCTGCGCCGCGTCCGACACGCGTTCCACCCGCGACAGCAGCAGCGCGGCCAGCCCGGTCGGCAGCGTGCCCCCGGTGGCGGCGTCCGCGCACGAGGACGCGGTCAGGAGCTCCTCGGCGTAGTAGGCGTTTCCTTCCGCGCGCTCCACGAGTGAGTTGAGGGTGGCGGTGGACAGCGGCAGCTGGGCGCTCGGCACGTTGGACAGGATCTCGGCCAGCGCGGCGCCGGACAGCGGGCCGAGTTCGACGAGCGCGACCATCGGCAGCCGCAGCAGCTCCGCGATCACGCCGCGCAGCGGGTGGCGGCGGTGCAGGTCGTCGGTTCGGTAGGTCCCGATGATCGCGACGCGCTCGCGGTGCAGCATGCGCGCGAGGAACGTGAGCAGGTGACGCGTGGTGGCGTCGGCCCAGTGCAGGTCCTCGATGACCAGCAGGACCGGGCTGTCGGCGGCCAGCTCGGACAGCAGGCTGAGCACGGCGCCGAACATCTGCTGGCGCGCCAGTCCCGCCCAGTCCGTCTCCTGGGCCTGCCCGTCTCCGTCCGGGAGCAGGCGAGCCAGCACGGGGCGGGCCTTGACGGCCTTCGCGATGTCCGGCGGCGCGGTGCGGAACGCGTCCGCGAACGGGAGGTAGGGAACGCTATCGCCGATCTCCGCGCACTGGCCGCACAGCACGGTGAAGCCGTCGCGCGCGGCGATCTCCATCGCCTCGGTAACCAGGCGGGACTTACCGATGCCCGCGTCGCCGCTGACGAGTCCCGTCACCGCGTGGCCTGCGGCGGCGTCGCGCAGGACGCCGCGCAGCCGGTCCAGCTCCGCGTCCCGTCCCACCAGCATGCCCATGTCCCTATTATCCCCCGGTGTCCGACGTTCCGGCGAACCGATTACGGCCCGGCCCCGGGCGCGCTACGGCCTGGCACTAGCCGGCAGTTAAGGATTTCTCCCAATGCCCGGCGGCGGGCCTTACTGCGAGCCTTGAAGTCAGAGCACAGAAGGAGGTCACCGATGAAGACGAGCGCGCGGCGGGTCGCCGGCAAGCTGGCGGACGCCGTTCACGAGATGAACGAGGCGCAGCGGCTGATGCTGGCGCTGCGGACCGCCACCGACCGCTACACCAGGAACCCTGGTGCCGCGCCCGACACGTATCAGGAGTTCCTCGCCAGGACGTCCGGAGCGCTGCTGCACGAGCCGCCTGCCCGCAAGCGGATCAGGCGGGCCTGGCGAGGCTAGGCGCCGACGGCACCCGGATCGCGTCCCGGCGCGCTGGCTTCCGTTGGTCGGCAGGCTCGCTTATCGTGGGGGCAGCGGCGGTCGCGCCCGCGCTGGTCCTGGCGACGAGGACAAGGGGCACTGACTCGCGCTTCCAGGTAAGGAGCGAGTTAGCCGGGCGCCCGGCGCCGTGGGAAGACTACAACCGGGCGGGTGCCAGGGCGGCGGGCCGGGCCTGCGGCACCTGCTGCGGTTGGCCCGCAAGCAGGACGCAAAACGTGGTGAAGCCCCCGGAGCTCTCGGCGCGCGCGGCGGGCCAGTGTCGCGCGATCAGGGCGAGCATCCGGTGGTTGCCGGGCAGCACGTCCATCGTCAGCGAGGTCACGCCCCGCGCCCGGGTGCCGGCGGTCAGCGCGCGCATCAGCGCCGAGCCCACGCCCAGGCCCTGCCATGCGTCAGCCACCACCACGCCGACGTCGGCCGTCCTGGCGCCGTGCGGGCCGGCCTGGTCCACGGCCATGGCGTGGCCGATGACCACGCCGCCCCGGACCGCGACCACGGCGTTGACGCAGCTGTCGCCACCGGACATCCGGCGGACTAGTTTCGGGCCCGGCATGACCGGGGCGAAGAACCTCAGGTACCGGGTTTGCATGGACAGCCCGGCGAAGAAGTCGGTGAGCGCGCCCGTGTCCGCCGCGGACGCCGGCCGGATCGCAGTGGCAGGGACGCCGGCTACTACCTGGGTTCCGATCATGAACTCAGCATCTCTCCGGATTGCTGAGTCTGTCAAGCGGACCTAGCATGCGTTCATGGAGTATTCATGGATGCGGGACTACGACCCGGCCAACTGCGCGATTGGCGCGGCCGTGGAAATCCTCGGGGAGCGGGCGACCTTCCTGGTCCTTCGCGAGGCGTTCAACGGCGTGCGCCGCTTCGATGACATGCAGCGCCGGACCGGGATGCCCCGGCAGGTGCTCAGCAGCCGCCTAGCCCGCCTGGTCGGCGAGGGCATGCTCCGCAAGGTCCCCTACCAGGAAGCCGGCCAGCGCAGCCGGACCGAGTACCGGCTCACAAGCAAGGGCTTCGACTTTTACCCGGTGCTGGTGGCACTGATGCAGTGGGGCGACCGGTACGAGGCCAGCCCGGACGGTCCGCCGGTCCTGCTCCGGCACCGCGACTGCGGGGAACCGGTGCAGCTCCAGCTGTCCTGCCGCGCCGGGCACGTCCTGGAATCGGCCAGGGACGTCACCCCGGTCCCAGGCCCCGGCGCCCGCAAGATCGCCTGACGCTTACCAGGGACTGGCGGCGTCGAGCGTGGCGGAGATGGGCTCGATGTCGCAACCGCCTCCGTTAAGACGGCGGACTGGTGATCGCTAGAGTGGTCCGGATGAGCGGATCCCGGCCACTGCCTGAAGATGTCAGCCTTGACATCGCGACACCCGGCGATGTCCCTGAACTGCTTGCGCTGTGGGCCGTCGCTGCCGAAAACGACGGCCGGCCCGGCGATACGGCCCAGGCGGTGCTCACCCTGCTCGACCGCGACCCTGGAGCCTGCCTTATCGCGCGGCAAGGGGACCGCATCGTCGGCACGCTTGTCGCCGGCTGGGACGGATGGCGCGCGCACCTGTATCGGCTGGCGGTCCATCCAGCCATGCGGCGCCAGGGCATCGCCCAGGCGCTCCTCGACGCGGGGGCGGCGAGACTCAGGTCCCTCGGCGCCACGCGCCTTGACGCGATGGTCCTTGAGGATAACGAGCTGGGGCAGGCCTTGTGGCAGGCGGCCGGCTACTCACCCCAGGCACGGTGGCGCCGGTGGACCAAGCCAGTCGGCGGCCCGCCCAGCCCGTGAGCCTGAACCGCATACCAGACCGCGGGGGCGAAGCCAAACTATCCGGCAACGCCAAGAGCAACGCGAGCGAGCCGCTCGTGAAATGGATCCATGGCGAAAGTCGCGACCGCTACGCGGCGAGCCTCGGGTCGGGAAACGGCCTCTCAAGAAGGCCAATCGGCCGGTAGCCGCGTCCTCCTAGCCTGTGCACAACGTCTTCGGCCTCAGGGTCACCCGCCACGGCCACAGCAAAATCCAGATCCTTAGTGAACCTGGGCACCGCGCGAACAGAGACGGCAAGCCCGCCGCGGCGAGCGCTCGAGCCTTCCCTAGCTGCATACGTGACACCGCGTCACGCATCTACCGCGCCGGGAGGCTTGGCGGTTCCTACGGTCCCTGACCTGACGAGGCCAGGCCGCGCCCATCCACCGCTCAATGCAACGGCCACATCCGTCACGATGCCATCAGCGGCGCGCAGGGGTGGCTCCAGTTTTGCGTCGTGATTTTCGCGGCGGGGCAGGGCGCGGCCACCCGGCCACCGAACAACCGCGCGCCGCCAGGGCGCACCCCGGCTACCCGCCCCCTACTACAGGATGAGCCGCCGGGACGGCCGGCGCCGGATGCCCGGCCGGGGTGACTCCGCGCCGGTCGTTCCCCGGCGGCAACGCGCCGGGCAAGATCGCCGTGCGGCGTTTGGCCGGCCATAGCCGGCCAAACGCCACACGGAGGACCCTGCGCTCCGTCGGCCCGGCGCGGGCGCCGCCGCCCGGCACCCCCGTG
>Ga0265337_1000158_pt1 | contig 34604 bp, 34 predicted proteins | sample 42122metaG_FD_192441 | JGI IMG/M metagenome (GOLD analysis project Ga0265337, IMG submission 192441) | Rhizosphere microbial communities from Carex aquatilis grown in University of Washington, Seatle, WA, United States - 4-21-22 metaG | ecosystem: Host-associated > Plants > Roots > Rhizosphere >... | reverse complement strand
TTTGGCGTCCAAACTAACAACCTCGCCGAGTTTTAAATTACCATTGGCGGCAAAACCCTGGACAACATAGTCGGCCAAAGCGACGGCGGGCAAAATGAACAGAACCAGCCCACAAATTGTCAGCTTAGACAAGCCTAAACCAAAACGGCGTGATCGTCGTTTCACTACCGTTGAATTATAACGCTTTTGGTTAGTTCGTACTATCTGTAAACTGTGCCAACCGGCCGATGGTTTTTGCGATGTCCATACTTGTGGTAGAACGGCCGAAGCTAAAGCGCAACGTTGAACGAGCAGCCGCTTCGCTCAGCCCTATAGCCCCTAGCACATGCGAAGGCTCGTCAGAACTGGCGCTACAAGCGCTGCCGACGGCGACCTGGATGCCAGCTTCGTCCAGTTGCATCATCAAACGCTCGTTATCGACTCCCGGGAAAGTCACGCTCAAGATGTGCGGCGCCCGGTGTCTGGCTTGGCCGTTGATCACAGTATTCGGCAGGCGACGGGACAATTCGCTTTCGAAGCCTTCGCGCAAAGCGGTGATTTTTTCGGATTGAACTCGGCGCTCTTTTTGGGCGATACAGAGGGCCGTGGCCAGACCGATAGCCGAAGGCACGTTTTCGGTACCGGAGCGCAGACCGAACTCTTGGCCGCCGCCCAGGACCAGCGGCTCTAGCTTAACGCCGGCCCGGACATACAACACGCCGCTTTGCTTCGGGCCGTAAAGTTTACCGCCGTTAAGACTCAATAAATCAACGCCGAGTCGGGACACGTGCAGATCCAACCAATTGCCAGCCTGAGCGGCGTCGGTATGCAGATACAACGGGTTTTTGACTCCCCGTGTCTGCCGAGATTTACTTAACTTGTTAAGTATTTGTGAAATCTCGCCCAGAGGCTGGATGGTGCCAATCTCGTTATTGACCAAGCCGACGCTGACCAGAACCGTCTGGTCGTTGACCATAGCTTCGAGTTTTTCTAGGTCGACTATGCCCCGCTTGTCTACTGGCATTAGCTTTGATTTAAACAGTTTAGCCGGCGCCAGTACCGATTCGTGCTCTATCGCGCTGACCAGCACTTCGCCATCAGGATAACTTTTCATCAAACCTTGAATGGCCAAGTTGTTAGCCTCAGTCGCGCCAGCCGTAAAGATAACCTCGGCCGGCCGGACGCCTAGGCGGACCGCTATTTGCGCCCTGGCTTTTTCCAGCGCTTGGCGGACTGAGCGGGCCACTAAGTAAGTCGCTGACGGATTATAAAACTCTTTGCCAAAATACGGTTGCATCGCCCTTAACACTCTGGGGTCCAGAGGCGTGGCTGCGGCGTAGTCAAGATAGATATTCCTGGCCATGTTAAATACCAAAGAGTTCCTCAGCGTTTGCGGTTGTCGCCTTGGCCAGCTCGGCCAACTGCTCGCCGCGCAGCTGCGTCAAAAATTCGGCGATAGTCCTGACGTGTTTCGGCTCGCAGACTTCGCCACGGTAAGGCGCCGGCGTTAAAAATGGCGCGTCGGTTTCCAGTAGTAAACGGTTAAGTGGCACGGCCCGGGCGGCTTCTAACTGAGGTTGCTCGCGGGTGAAGGTCATGATGCCGTTCAGTCCGACGTAAAGGCCGCGCGTTAAAATCTGATCCAGGTCGCCGCTATGTGAGCTGAAGCTATGGACCACGCCGCGGATTTTTTTATACGAATCAAAAATCGGCCAGAAATCATCAAAAGCGTCGCGGACATGGAAGATTAGCGGCAGGTCTAACTCCAGCGCGACTTCAATCTGCGTCCTCAGCGCCGCCTGCTGGTCGGCTTTGTCCGCCAACTTGCGGTAGTAATCCAAGCCTGTTTCGCCGATGGCTACTACCCTGGCCTCGTCCGCCAGCTTTGATAGTTTCTTGGCTGAACTAGAGTCAGCTAAAAAGCCGGCGGCATCATGTGGATGCGTACCAACGCTAGCCCAAACATTGTCGTAGCGCGCGGCCAGCGTGGCGCCTTTTCTTGAATCGTCCAGCGTTGTACCGACTGTGATAGCTTTTTTGACGCCGGCTTTATTCGCCCGCTCTAAAACTTCATTTTCGTGTCCGTGGTAAGCATCGAACTGCAGGTGGCAGTGGCTATCGATGAGTTCCATGCTCAGGCTTTCTTGGCGGTCTCGTGTTTGGGGAACATTGGTCCAGGCAGATTCTTGAGCACGCCTGTACTAAAAGCCTGTTGAATGGTCGCCGCAGTCGTCGGCATGAATGGACCCAGTAGAACGGCGATCTCTAGCAGGCTGGCCGCCAAATAGGCCAACGTCTCCCGTAGGTGGGCCTCGTCGCCGGTCTTAGCGATCTCCCATGGCTTGGTCTCTTCAATATATTGGTTAAGGCCTCGGACTTGTTCCCAGACTATATCCAGCGCCTTGTCAAAACGACAGTCAACTATCGCCTGCTTGTACGAGCCAATGTCGTGGTCCGGATCCGGGATATCGCCAATGATGCCCTTCTGGTAGTTAGCTATCATGGCGGCCGTGCGGCTGACGGCATTGCCCAGCTCGTCGGCCAACTCGTTGTTATAAGCTTCGGTGAAGCGTTCCCAGGTGAAGTCGCCATCGCCATAAGCCGGAATGTGCCGCATGAAGAAATAGCGGCAAGCATCAACACCGAACTTGGAAATGATGTCCTTGGGCGCCACGACGTTGCCGAGCGTTTTGCTCATTTTTTTGTTGTCCACCGCGATGTGGCCGTGGACGTAGAGCATGTGCGGCAGTGGCAGGTCTAGGCCGAGTAGCATGGCCGGCCAAATGGCGGCGTGGAAACGCAGAATATCTTTGCCGATGACTTGGACATCCGCCGGCCAAAACTCTTTGAAATCCTTGCCGTCGGGATAACCCAGGGCCGTGATGTAATTCATCAAAGCTTCGAACCATACGTACATGACTTGGTCAGCGTCGCCCGGGACTGGAATGCCCCATCCAATCTTGTCTTTCGGCCGGCTGATGGAAATATCTTCCAGGCCAGAGTTAATGACATTCAGGATTTCATGCTTGCGGCTGACCGGCACGATACGGAAGTCATCTGCCTCGATGGCGGCTTTGATCTTCGGGCCAAAGGCGCTGAGTTTGAAGAAGTAATTCTCCTCCTGGAGTTTTTCATAAGGCCGGTTGTGATCGGGACAGACGCCTTTGTTGGCTTTGACGACGGCTTCCGGGAAGTATTCTTCGTGACCAGTGCAATACCAGCCGACATAAGTCGATTTATAAATATGTTTGGACAGATTCTTCCAAATCGCCTCGGAGCGCTTGACGTGGTCCGGGTCGGTCGTGCGGATGAAACGGTCGTTGCTGATTTGCAACTGTTTGAGCAGTTCAACGAACGAAGCACTGGTCTTGTCGGTAAAAGCTTCGGGGGTCAGTTTGGCTTCAGCCGCTTTTTCGGCAATTTTGCCGCCGTGCTCGTCCGTGCCGGTCAAAAACAAAACCTTGACGCCGCTGGCGCGCATGTAGCGGGCCAAAACGTCCGCGGCAATATACTCCAAGGCGTGCCCAACGTGTGGCTCGGCGTTGACATAGGGAATCGAGGTCGTGATATAAAACTTCATCTCTTTAATTCTAGCCTATATCTGGGTTTTTGGGGTCCCCATCGCGCGGAGTTGCGTGATGGGGGAGAAGCAAAAGTCGACCATAAAATGAAGAACCTGGCAGTCTTGCCAGGTTCGAATCAAAAGGTCGTACTTTTGCGTGGTGGGCAATACAGGACTCGAACCTGTGACTTCAGCAATGTGAATGCTGCGCTCTAGCCAACTGAGCTAATTGCCCGCACTCACAAATTATATATCTTGGGAAAGAAAAAAGACCCCGCACTGAAATCTTGATGTTCCGAAATAGAATTATTCATTCTCTTGGTTATTCAAGATTTAGTGCGGGGCGAGGGGGAGGGCTGAGATGGCGGGCGCGGGGATTCCCCGCGCCCGCCCGAAAGGGTGGCTAGCCGGCGAGGCTATAGCCCCGCGCGGGCCTCGGCTCCTCCGCGGGTCGTAGGACGATGAAGCTCAGGCGGTTCTCCTCGGTCAAGACCGCAACCTCGTCGGCGTCGACGTAGCTGCAGGCTCTGGCATGGAGGTGCGCCGCTTCTTCGGCTCTGCCCTTCTTGGCCGCCTCTGCGGCCTTCTCCAGGTAGGCCAGCGGCAAGCCAGCCGTTACCAGATGCTGACGCACTTCATCGCGCGACGGCACGAGCCTTTCGAGCTCGCAAAGTAGCCGGCTGAAGTGGTCGAATCGTCCTTCGCGGAGCGCCTCGACTGCCATCTCGGCTGTAAGACCTGGTGACTCCACTAGCCCCTCCCTCTTTTTGAATGTTCCGCGCCGCTTTGCGGTGGGCGCAGGGTAACCGTGCCCCGGCACCAAAATCTCGATGCTTCGCAATCCGATCACCGACTGCTCCGCTTCAGGATTTGGTACGGGGTAAACAATCAAAAACGACCGAGCTCCAGTGCTGCGGTCGCCTTCGAACTTTTGGTGGTTGCGTAACTTTTAGGCAACAGCAGCAGAATCTCGCATGACGAGATTAATGCTAATGCCCGTAAAGTAACGCGAACTTACCATGCGTTCTTTTATACAGACTGTGCGCCAATAAATCAATAAGAGAATTATCTGCCTAGTAAAAGGCTTACGGAGTAGCCGTAGGTGTAGGACAACTGCCTAAGAACTTGGAACGCTACGTCTGCCAATTGGAATTCCAAGTCTTTTGACAAGTCAGTGCCATCACGTCTCTGGATTCCCATCAATTCCTCAACAGTCTCGAGGGTAGCGCCAAAATCGTTCTGGTTTAATATAGTGTCTATGTTGCCGAGTAACTCTACCGGCGTTTTATTCCCTAATCTCCACTCTGCGTAAGCAAGGTCCAGTTCTGACTGCTCTCTTATAGCACCACCCGGCAAATAATCTAGCATCGGCGCAATGCCTGCCGACCTACCCTCGTCATATATCTGGCGATAGAGTTTGTCTAGGCATTCAAGCTCATCCTCGCTTACAGGAAACGGCTCGTAGATTCTATCTTTGATATCGCGGTCTAGGAAAAGCTTGGAAACAGCGCCCACCTGAGTAAGTCTTTTTTCAGCTACGTCATAGTGCAGATAATCCCGAGCTGTCCAATTGGTTCTGTCAACGCCGCTTCTTTCGTGATATGAAAGCAAGGCCGAAATATACTCGACGGCTTTCTCAACAGCCTGACCCAGATTTAAGGGAGACTCCTCTGCGGCAGTTTGCTTAAGCTTGGTAGCGAACGAAGTATTTCCGAAAATAATCTCCTCCTCGTGCGCTCTGTCTGCCGCAGGAACTTTCAGACGCATAAAATCCTGGTGAAGCAACCATGTCATAAACCTGACGCCAGCTTCGCGCCGTTCTTGGACGTCTTCGACCAGCGACTCGTGTGAGATTAATGTCGCGATATAACTTTCAACTTCCTCTACTTGGCTGTGCCATTCCCGATAGGCTTCTTCCTCCTGGGGAACTTCTTCCTTTCTCAAGCGTTCCAAACGAGCGCGTAGTTGGATGCCCTCCAAAATCGGATCCTTGATCCCGTGTTTGACCAAGTAAGACGCTCCCCGTCGAGTCGCCGCTTTTTGATACTTGTCTAGTTCCCCAATTACTGAGCCTTTTTGCAGGATGTCGTCTCTTTCCATAGGCTCAGACATGGATCTCGCCGCATAGTCCTCGGCAATTACTAAACAGGCTAGATCCGCTAGGGCTATCGGCACGGTTTCATGATCTGGATGAATATTTACCACGCGACAAAAATAAGCCAGCCATTTTCTGTCTGCCAAATTCCAGTCTTCAACACCCATACCCTCCAGAACTTTCTTGGCGCCTCTTTCCATTTTCCAGGCAAAATTCTCGGAGTGAGAAACCTCAGGCTCGCGCGAATAAATTGGCCTTAGAGTTGCTTCAAGCGCATCCTCTTCGGTGGGGCCGTCGGGGTCATCATCACCCCCAACATATTCAAAGTCAAACAGATCAAGCTCTGCCTCGCCATCACTCGCTAAGCCGTTTCCATTTTTCTCTGGCATATCGTCTTCGAACCTGTTCATAGAACATATTATGCCAAATTCTTGACTTTTTTGCAAGAGTAAAACGGTGTTAAACCAAACATACAGTGCGGAATTTTTGTTGCTATAATCAATCCCATAATCCATGACCATAACTAAGGAGCACACACTAATGAAAAAGTCGGAGAAGGGCTTTTCGGTCATAGAGACCTTGATAGTCCTTATCGTTGTGGCCTTTGTCGGCGCGACCGGCTGGATGGTTTACAAAAACCATCACAAGGCCGGCCTGGCTTCGACTAGCAACTCGGCGAACATCTCCAAACCGCCTCACTGCCGCCGGCGTTGCCCGGTACCATCCAGGCGGTAGATAACATTACGACCGAGTCCACTGATAGCTCGTCCACCATCGACAGCCAGTACACCAATAGTGACCAGTCGGCCGCCCTAAGTCCCAACGGCGCGGCTAGTAATTTAGGAGGCGCCTACAATGAATCGTCTTTCTAGAAAAATCGGTTTTGGAATCTTAGCGATCGTCGTGCCGGTGTCGCTGTCGACGGCAACGCTTTTGGCCGCGCCGGCTACCACCACTCGGACTACCGCGTTTTGTACCAACCTGCCCTCGACCGTCAGCAAAGTCAATTCCAGCTTATCTAACCTGCAAAGCAAATTAACGACCGCCTGGAATAACCGCGACGCCCAGATTACCGCCAACGATACCAAGTGGGACCAAGCTTTGGCGGCCGACCGCGCCAAATGGGCCGCCCAACGCCAAAACGAATTCACCGAGCTTCAGGCCAAGGCGACGACTGACGCGCAAAAGGCGGCCGTCCAGACTTACATCACGGCTCTGAGCGATGCCATCAACAGCCGCGAGTCCGCCAACGACCAAGCCCGGGCAACTTTCCGTAGCGGACTGACCAGCCTGCTCGCTAGCCAGCAATCAACCATCAACAGCCAAGTCGCTACCTTCACCGGCACCGTCAACGCGGCGGAGGCGACCGCCCAGTCCAGCTGTGCCGCGACACCGTCCGATACGTCCATCCGCACAACTTTCGTCTCGGCTACGAGAACCGCTCGCTCCGCCTACAACTCCGACCGTAAAAGTGACAGCGGCATCGGTACTCAAGTCAAAGCCCTGGCCGCCACCCGCGACGCGGCCATCAAGGCCAACGACACGGCTTTCGCGGCTACAGCCAAGGCCGAGGCTACGGCGCTTAAAGCCGCCTTCGCCGGCACCGGCACTAACGTCAGCGGCTAGACCCGGCATCGACGCCTCACCAAGCTGGTCGAATCCTAGCTCGAATAGCGAGAAGCTTACACACTGTCCATAAGGATATAATTGGGGTATGGCAAAATATTTCGCCACTTTTCCGGCCGGCTGTTACCCGATTATCGAAAGGCATTTGAAGAGCTTCAAGCCTCAGGATTTGGGGCTTCTTGGGCATGATGAAAGTTCAGTAATTTTTGAGTCGCCATTCTCTACAGAGCGGCTTATTGAGCTAAGGTTCTTGACAAATATCTACAGATTTATAGATAAAGAATTAGGCTTAAGAGGTAGTTTTTTCAGCCTAGCTATGCTGCAAAATGGCCAGCCGGCTACAATCGAACCCGTCAAACGCACTGAGCTTGAGGCAAAAATCGTAAATGACTTTGGCCTTGAGCTAAATGTCCACTTATCTAGGAACAATTTTTACTTGATTCAGCGTGGCGACGAAGAATTTCTGACATTAAGACTCCCTCGGCCAAAATTCAAAAGAGAAAAACTACAGGCTGGCGAGCTGCGCCCGGAGCTAGCCCATATTTTATGCTTGGCTGCCGGGTTTAAAGCCAAAGATACATTGCTTGATTCATTTGCTGGCTCTGGTGCGATTCCTTTTGAAGCCGTTCGCGGTTTTGGCTGTAAAACTGCTATTGCCGTCGACCACAAGAAAGTGTCCGGCCGCCATGAGGCTCCGGGCATCAAGTGGCACGAAGCCGACGCGGTTCATTTAGATTTTATTGATGCCAACAGCATCAACCGGGTAATCACAGACCCGCCATGGGGCATTTATGACACTGCAACGGCCGTAGAAACTTACCGAGCCTCACTGCAAGAGATTTTTCGGGTACTCAAACAAGACGGCGTAACTGTGATTTTATCTGGTAGTACACAGCTCGATAAAGCGATACCCCAATCCGAGTTTAAGATAATTAAAGAATACCCCATCTTGGTTTCTGGGAAGAAAGCTAAAATTTACAAGCTCCAAAAACTGGTCGAAAAATAAAATTTCCGGGGTGTTTGTTATGATTGAGCCATGGCTCTTTTCTATATAACCGGCCCAACGGCATCGGGCAAAACTACCGTGGGCGAAGCCTTGCGTGCAAAAGGCTACGAAGTGCATGATTCCGACAATGAAGGGATGAGGTATTGGCGAAACAGAAACACAGAGGAGCCGGCAGACAGACCAGTCAAAACGGAGTTGGAGGACCCCGAGTGGCACCAAAATCACACGTTTGCGCTCTCAAAAGAGCCGATAGATAGGCTTTACGAAAAAGCAAAAACTAAAACTATATTCTTATGCGGGATAACTCCGAACGACTTGGACTTTAAGGATCGTTTCAAAGAAATCTTTTCATTAACCATCGATGAAGATTTGCAAAAAAACCGTGTCGTGAATCGTACCAATCATAATTACGGCAAGGCGCCCCACCAGTTTGCCGCGGCTCTAAAATGGCGTGGACCGCAAATCGCCAAATATAGGCAGGCCGGAGCGCACGAAGTAGATGCTTCTCAGCCCATTGACCGTATTGTGGAAGAGATACTGGCACTGACCAAACCATAAGCCCCGAAAAATAAAATTTCCCGTGCTTTTGCGTGTAATAATTCAGTCTAGGATTGTTTGATGTCTGGGTGGGCAGTAGAGCCCTCGGGGCCTTTTAGGCGTTCGTCATATTCTTGCCTAGCTTTTTCAGCCACGATCTCAAACCTGGCAGGATCGTTTAGCCAGGTTTCGTAATGGATGCCGTCTACTTCGCGATCGATTTGTTGGCCGCTTCCAAGCCTTTCGGTTATGATTGGGATCTCTTCACCCTCTGGCGTTTTAGCGAGGCCTTCGCAATCTTCATACCAGCCAAAATCTATTAACTCCCAGTCTCTGATTCTTTCTCGCTCATCAGGCGTAAGCTCCCATATAGTACCGGATACCTTACCCTCGCGATCCTGCTTAATAACATAGCTTGTAAACGTCTCGTCCCAGCTCTCCTTCAACAAATCTCTAGCGGAAATAGGAGCTGGAGCTTTCGGAATAGTAATATCGGGGATTTGGTCTAGTCTTTGAACTCCCAGCGAGTAACCCTCTAGTGTGGCCGGCCGGCCAACTAATTCGGATTCAGGCTTGCCGACAATGGCGGCAATCATTTTGGGGTCACGGTTTGCACCATAGCCGAAATATAAGACCTTGTGACTCATGGCTTAATTATCACTATCTGGTCATCCAAAAGTCAACCGAACTTGAGCCCCACCGAACGCCGAAAAATAAAATTTCCTACCTGTCGCGTTATGGCAAATTATAAAAGGTTTTAGCGCTAAGAAAAAATGGTTACGTTTAAGGGAACCTTTTACGGATTTTATTTGGTGGCGCCCTGGCCGAGGTCGTTCAGCAGAATGATCAACTGTCTTTTTTCAACGGTCGAACAGTCTATTTTTCTATTCCGGGCTATCATATAACCCTGAATCAGCCTTTGGATTCTTAGCGTGTTGTCTCTTGTCAAAAAACTGATTGATTTAATATCGTTTGTAAAAAACTTGGAGAATATATGGATAGAGCCGAAAAACGGCCCAACGTTGGACTCCACATTCAAGATATCTTCAATCCGAACGCTGATTGTGTTGGCCATGCTAAAAAATTCGCGGTGGACAATCGTTAGTTGTTGCCTGTCCATACTGATGCTGTCCGGAAACAGCGTAAACGGAAAAACCGTTTTGGCATTAAAGAGTATGTCGTGAGCTCCAACAGTAACATCCACGAGCTTTTCTTCGTTGGTTATTTGAGATTCTTTTCGCGCTAGCACCGCCGGCCTGGGTATCCTGATGCTCATCGGGCGATTTGCTAGGGCTGTGCGAATTGCCTCCACCGGGTTGATTGAAGCGAACAGTTTTATACTACGGGTCATGGGGCAAGCCTTTCTAAACTTACATGGTGCAAAAGCCCGGCAGTTTAGTAACACTCTCCCTCAAAAAGCGCACGTACTAGTGTCGACTGGATTACTATTAGTATAGCACGTTTGTTGAAATATTTACAACTTTCCGAAGAGGTGAAACCTCTCCTAGCCACCGACAAAAGTCAGCGCTATGACTCCGCCAACGTACAGCGCCAGAACGAGGAGCGAATCCACGCCCATTCGGAAGTACATTTTCCTAGGTCTGAAAATCAAGCCGATTATGTAAATGCCTGTTAGCAGAACACCGAGTGAAGCGAACCAGACATCGGTTGGCGTAGCGTGCTGGAGCACCGAGTGGCCGGCAATAATATCAGCGACCAAAAACAGCGCAGGCATAAAAGAGTTGCCGCCAAAGATATCGCTCATGGCCAGCTTGTAGTCGCCGATTTTTACCGAACTGAAGCCGGTTGATAAGTCCGGCAACGCCGCGGCAAAGGCTATAAATGTGGCCGCGAATAGACCACTGCTAATTCCGTAATCGACCGCCAGGTTACTGCCAGCTGCCTGTAGGCCGACGCCCGAAACTAAAATAGCGGTAGCGCACAGCAGTAAAATTCCCCAGATTTTGAAGTTAGAGGCTTGGCGCAAGGACGGATGGTTAATGGTCGTCCGCCTTTCCTGGTGTTCGCGCCCCGGAGCGGCGCCCATGGCTTCACTGCGCCACGGCAGACCCCGTCGGGCTTTATAGGCCAGCCACAGGCCGCCGACCCAGAGAGAGAAGATTAGCGCTGAAGCTAAACTTATTGGGGTATGCGGGATTACTACCGGTGTGTGGACAGCTACGATTGACGCTACAGCCACCAAAATCACGACGGTCGCTTCCAGGACGAGCGTTAAAGAGGCCGCCGCGAAAGTCAGCGGCGCAGCCAGCCGCATACGGGCATCCATCAGACTGATAAGCATGGTCTGGATGGCAATACCACCGACCAGCGTGCCTATAACAATATCGTAGTGATGGTGGGCCGCGGCCGAAACCACAATAGCGATTTCCGGTAGACTGGTCGCCACACCCAAAATCAACAACCCACCGAAAGCGCTGCCTAGTTTGTATTTGGCATCAATCGCGTCCGTTGACCTGACCAGCCAGGTACCGGCAACCCAGGTAACCAGCGCGAATATCAGAAACTCCAGGATAAGTCCCAAATGCCCCATCTGAAGATAATGATACCAAAACCTTCCGCTAAAAAATAAAATTAAGAAACCCGGCATCAAAAAAGCACCAGATTCCTCTGATGCATTTTTGGTGGAGCTGGAGGGAATTGCACCCTCGTCCGCTTGGTAACGAATTTGCTGACTACAGGCTTAGACTGCTTGAAATTTCTTAAACCAGTTTATAGAAACAGTCCAAAGCAAACTGGCTAAAGCCCGGCAATCTTAGCTGAATTCCAGTGGGCCACTAAAATTCAGAGCGTCCAGAAAATATGGCGCACTTAGAAGTTATCTGGCATCACTTCAAAGCGCGGCTGCAGAATTAAACTACAGCTGGTGCGAAAGAAAACTGAGCTGGTGCAAAAGCACTGGCAACAAAATTCTTTACGCGAGAAAATGCGTTTGCATTTACTTGGTTGATCCGGCTAACGTGCAGATCAATCCGGCCTGCCATGCAAATTTGTTAAGGTCCAAACGTCGAGCTTAAATCAGCCCCTCGTCGCAACTTGCGCACAAGTTACAAAGAGCGAATGACCTTCCTCAACTAACATAAGTATTATACCACAAAGTGTCAATAAAAACCAACTGCACGCTTATAGGTTGTCCGTCAAAGTCTGAGCGGCTAAACGGATGGCGCTAGCCTCTTTGCTGGCAATCGAACGTTCAAAGTGTCTAAGAACTTCTTTGGCTTTCTGGTGCTTGCGCCGACCTTTAGCAGTCAAAATTACGTCGCGTTGGCGGCCGTCCTTTTTGTTTTTGGTGATACTGACCAGACCGTGCTTTTTCATCAGCTGTAACTGCCGGCTGACGTTAGCTTCAGTCTGGTGTAGGCTGACCGCGACGGCACGTTGGGAAACGGGCATAGCACCAAGAGCGCTCATAATCCTCGCCTGGCTGAGGCTAATCCCTGCCTCCTTGTTTAGAAGCTCATCTGAGGAATGTTGTAAAACATACGTCAGAGAGAGCAGGGGAGGAAAATTGCTTTTGGGTAAAACGTTTATGTCTTTCATGATCCCAGCATACGCCGCATATACTTAACTAGTCAAGTAATATTAACTAGAGCAGGGAACGAAGGTCGGTTTTGAGACTGTACTGCGTATAGAGTTTGTGCCACTGCGCTAAGCTGAGTTTTTCAGCCCGTAGGTCGCCGTTAATTTCAGCGGCGGCTAAAAGCTCATCGGCCTGTCCAACCCCTACGCGAAGGCCTGCCGCTAAACTGCTACGCAATTTTTTGCGTGGGGAGCTAAAGCCGGCCTTGACCACCCGAATGAATTTTGGCGTATCGAGATTATTGAACAGAGGCTCCCGACGGCGACGTAGAATTACAACCTGCGAGTTGACTTTAGGAGGCGGTGTGAACATCTCGGCCGGCACTACCCTACCGAGCTGCGGTTCATAAAACAACTGCAGACTGACGGACAAAATACTCATCCGACCCGGACGCGCGGCAATCCGCTCGGCGACCTCTTTCTGGACTAGTAGTACCACCAGCGACGGCTGATTGGCGGACGAACCGAAAAGACGCAACAAGTGACCGGTCAGGTAGTATGGGATGTTGGCGACGACTTTATAATTTTTTGGAAGTTTGCTGAGGTCGTATTTCAGAATATCGCCCTGCACCACTTCCAAGTTTTTGGGCGCGCCAGCCGCCAGCTGGTTGGCTAAATTTCGGTCGAGCTCAATGGCGATGACTTTACGAGCGTCAGCGGTTAAGTACTCTGTCAACGATCCTTGGCCCGGCCCAATTTCGAGGACCGTGTCGCCGACACCAATGTCGGCTAGGCCCGCAATATATTCTAGGGTGGGCTCATCCTCTAGCCAATGCTGACCAAGGGACTTTTTTGGCAATATCTCCGCCATAAGTCAATTGTAGTCCGAAACACCGGTGGTTTACCAGCTAAAGTTGTTAAGCCAATGAACATAAGCGGCGTACCAACTGCCATAGCGTCCATAGGCGTAACCACTGCACCAGTGTAGCTGAGTGATTGGGTTGGTCGCCCAGTCACTGCCGGCCGAGGCCATCTTGTAGCCCGGCGTGGCCTGACAAAGACCGTAGCCGTAAGGCGTGTAGGCATTATCCGGTTGGGCCGGGCAATAGTGTTCGCCTTGGGCCTTGGTGTAGCACCAGCCCGACTCGTGGCTAACGATGTAATCGACATAGCCGTAGTCGCTGCTGGCGATGCCTGCGGCGCCCATGACTGATGTCTTGTCTCCGGATAGATCAACAACGGTACCGATAGCGATAATTTGTGGCGTGGCCGGGGTGACGGTCGTTTGCTGGATAACCGTCCGGCTGACCTCGACCCCGCCCTCTACATCGATTTGATAAGTGATGGCAATTTTGCCAGGCACGCCGGACTGGCGGACCGCCGTAGCGCCGAAGCTCAGCGATGAATCGTTGACGTACTGGACCGGCGGGGTGATGGGCTGTTCGACCGTAACCGTTGATACGCCGTTACGGACGACTGACACCGCCAGGTCGGCACTAATCGGCGTACCCAGCGCCGGCTTGACTGTATCTTTGGACGTCAGGTGAACGTTTTTCTCTTTAAGTAAATCGGCAACCGTCTTGGTGTGCGTCCGGACAGTCAAGTCTGTGCCGTAAAGTGTCAGGTTGACTGGCGTGGCTGGGTCTACAACAACCTGTTCGCCTATAACATTACTACCCACACTGCCAGGCTCGAAGTTGACATTGTCCTCCGGGTAAACGTTTAAGCCAGCGTTCTGCGCTACAACCCGAGCGCTACGCTGGGCAGTGACCGTAACGGTCTTGGCGCCATTGTCGCCGACAACCGTTACCGGGCGGGCCCGGTAAACGTTGATACGAAAGTTATCCTCAACTATCGGCGTACTGAGCGAGGGCTCGACCACGTCTTGCGGAATCAGATTCAGCGGCAATTTTTTAACTAGGTCTCCAACGGTCGCGGCCTTAGTATCCAGTGTTTCGCGCGTGCCGTTATCGGACAAGAAGACAACGTGCGAATCACTTGGCCGCAGGTTCAGGTTGGGCCGGCCTAAAATCACGCCGCCAACGACGGCCACGCCGGCCAACAGACCTAAAATGGGAATGATATAAGGCCGCGCGTAGATATGCCGACGGCCGGCCTTATGGACCAGCTGATAACGCTTGACTAATCTTCGCTTAAATAATTTCATCTAGGGATTGCTTTCGAATAAGGCTCCTGGCAGTTAGTGGATTATTGGCCTCCCACGGCCCACCCGTCTCAAGCAAACAGGTCATATTATAGCAAAACAGGGGTTAATTTAGTTTCGTTAATGGGGCGAAAGCGATGTTCAGACGCTTGGCGCCCTTACCCTTGAAATAGACCACTGCTGTGTCGCCGGCAATTTCCAAAACTGTGCCTTTACCGAAAAGCTGGTGGTCAACTACGTCGCCCTCGGCCAGTTCCAAAACGTAATGCGGCTCGTCGTCAATGATGGTTTGGATAGGTGCTGAGTCGCCTTCGTGTGCCACGCGGCCTTCGATATCTGCCAAGAAACGGCTAGGCGGGTTAGATGTGCGACCGCCGAATAACGCCCGCTCGGCGGCGTAGCTTAAATACAGTTCCTCGCGGGCACGTGTCATGCCGACATAGAGCAAGCGCCGTTCCTCTTCCATTTCCTGCGGATCGTAGAGCGAGCGGCTGTGCGGCAGAATTGACTCTTCCAGGCCAGCCACATAAACCACCGGAAATTCCAGGCCTTTGGCTGAATGCAGGGTCATCAATGTTACTGCGTCGGCAGTGTTGTTGCGGCGCTCCATGTCGGAGATAAGGGCTACCTCTTCCAAAAAATCATCCAGCCCGACGTCCTCAAACTGACTGGCCACGCTCAGCAGTTCGCGAACGTTCTCAACCCTGGCCTCGCCTTGCGGCGTACCGTCGTTGATAAATTCCAAGTACTTTAAACGTTCCAAAAGTTTTTCCAGCAAGACCGCGGCGCTCATTTCGCCGGCTTCGGCGCGGAAGCTGACGATTAGGTCGGCAATTTGCGAGAAGCCGGCTTTAGCCTTTGGCGTTAGCCCATCGCATTCATTAATATGTGTCAGTGCGAGGCTTAGGCTGTATTCGTATTTGTCGCGCCAGTCCTCAAAAATATCGAGACTGCGCTTGCCAATACCGCGCGGCGGGATGTTAACTACCCGCGCGAAGCTTGGCTGGTCTTCCGGCTGATAAATTAAGCGCAGGTAAGCGACGATGTCTTTGATCTCAGCCCGGTCATAAAAACGCACGCCGCCGACAATACGGTACGGCAAGTTGTAGCGTAGGAAGACTTCCTCAACGGCCCGGCTTTGGGCATTGATGCGATACAAAATGGCGAAGTCATTATATTTGCGGCCGTTGCTGTCAACTGCCGAGCGAATGCGCCGGGCGATGGTCTCGGCTTCGGCTCGTTCGTTGGCTACCGCCAGCACCTGAACCGGCGCGCCGCCGCCAGCCGCCGTCCAGAGTTTTTTATCAGACCGCTGGAGGTTCTGGCTAATGACGGCATGAGCGGCATCTAGAATATTTTTGGTACTGCGATAATTTTGCTCAAGTTTTATGACCGTGCAGTTGGGATAGTCTTTTTCAAAATTAAGAATGTTGCGGAAGTCAGCGCCGCGCCAGGAATAGATGCTTTGCCAGTCATCGCCAACAACAGCTATGTTTTTGTGCTTGCCAGTAAGCAACTTGACCAGCTGGTACTGGGCGGCGTTGGTATCTTGGTACTCATCAATCATGATATAGGCGAACTGGTCCTGCCACTTCTGCCGAATTTCTTTAAAATTACTTAACATGTTAACTGTTTTGCCGATAAGGTCGTCGAAATCCAACGCGTTGCTGGAAGCCAGCAGTTTTTCATAAAGCGGGTAGGCTTTTACGGCGGCCTTGGCCACCGGTGTGTCACCAGCCGTGGCCGCAAATTCAGCGGGGCCAACCATCTCGTTCTTGGCACCGGAAATTAGCGAGGCCAAAAAACGCGGCGGAAGCTTTTTTTCATCCAGGTGGAGCTCCCGGCCGACCTGCCTGAGCGCGGCGGTCCTATCCGCTTCGTCCCAAATCACGAAGTTACGTGGAATACCGGCGACTTCCCCGCCCTGGCGCAGTATCCGTACGCAAATACTATGAAAAGTTCCGAGGAAGGGAATGAAGTTGCGGTTTTCCGGGTTGTGCCCTGTCAAGCGGGCGGTACGTTGGCGCATCTCATTGGCGGCTTTGTTAGTAAAAGTCACCGCCAAAATATTGTACGGTGTGGCCTTTTTGGTAGCCAGAATGTAAGCGATGCGGTGAGTCAGTGTTTTGGTCTTGCCGGAGCCTGCGCCGGCCAATATCAAAAGCGGGCCTTCGGTTGTTTCGACAGCCCGTTTCTGCTCCGGATTCAACTCCTCAAAAAGATCCTTTGGCACCCTTTAATTTTAACAGGCTATAGTGGTTGAACTGACGTTAGTATCGTTTTGATGTCGTTATTGTAGATTTGGACGCCAAGCTTTGATAGGCCGGTTGCGGCGGTTTGTGGACTTGCTAGCACAGCCTTCCAATCAACATCTTGGGTGAAGGTTGCCGCATAGATCTTGGAAGAATTTTCAAAGAAAGCGATGTATTGCAAATTCGTGCCACTAGGGGCGTTGGATATGGGTATATCACAAACGTTTATGGTTTGTTTTAAGTGATTGTTGTAAGCGGATAAAACCAAGGGCGCAGAAGAGGGGCAGCTCTTATATTGAGTATATGTAGCCATTGCAGTCTGATCTGATATGCTGTTTGATTCAACGAAGAATGTCAGAGGATACCTGTCAGAAATCGATAGTGTCGATGTCAGCTCTATACCACTATCTGTGCTATTTGGGATAGCTTTAGTGACCGGATTCCTATAGAAAAGGGTGCTGAATTTGTCCCCTTTGTTGTTTGTGTAAGTCGTTTGCTTTAAGGTTGTTTCATTCGCTACAGGAGAGATAGCGGGAATGATTGTCGCTACTGGCTGTTTGAAGACATGGAACGGTAGGTGACTGGCACCTTTAATAACTCCGGAGTCTACTAAAAGATAAAGGGCAATGGCGATAGCCAGCAAAATGCCGACTAGCCAGGCTAGCTTTTTTAGTCCGCGGCGCGGCCGCTTGGGAGCCGGCTCTTTGGCGCCGGAGAATAGCGGATGGGCATCTATTTTCGGCTGGAGCTCGCCGAATTTTGGTACATCGCCTGGACGTGGCGGAGATGTTATGGCGCCGGTCATTTGGACTGGGCCCGGTATGGGCGGCTCGGGAGCCGGTGGCTGATTGGCCAGCAGCGGACCAGCTGGCGGAACTGGCGCAGATGGCGATGGCGGTAGTTCGGGCGTGGGCGTTGGCAATGGGGTTTCGGATACGGGCTCTGCAGGCGGCGCAGCTGGAGCAGGCATATCACCGTCGGTTACCGCAATTTTCTTAGTAGCTGGCCCGGGCGGCGAAGTCGTCTGGCCTGGAGTTATAACGGTCGGTTGGACTATGGTGTCTTCGGGCATTTAGGCCCCTTCCTCATCGCGCTGCCAGCGGTGGGCTGAATTTACAATGGATGCGAACGACTCATAATTAAGGCTGGCACCGCCAACCAAGAAACCATCAATGCCTTTGATATTCAAGAAACCGTGGACGACATCAGCCGTCACACTGCCGCCGTAAAGAATTCTTATGCCAGCGGCGACCCGGTCGCCGAAAATATGCTCAACGTAGGTCCTTATATAATTGACGGCTTCCTTGACTTGGTCGGGCTTGGCGATATCGCCCGTGCCGATGGCCCAGACCGGTTCGTAGGCAATGACCAATTGGCGGACTTCGCCGGCAGTCAGATTCGATAGCGCGCTCATCAGCTGGTCGTGCAGAACCTGTTTGGTCTCGCCTTCCTCGCGCTCGTGTTTAGTCTCGCCAACACACAAAATCGGTGTTATTTCGTTGCGCACCGAGGCGGCAACTTTGTCGCGCACCATCGGCAGGTCTTCATTAAAAATGTGCCGCCGCTCGCTGTGGCCGACTATCACGTAGTGGACCAGGTCTCGTAACATCGTGAAACTGACCTCGCCCGTGAAGGCGCCTTCATCCTTTTGGTAGGCGTTCTGGGCGGCTAGGCGGAATTTGCGCCGGTCAACTTGGATGGATAGCGGCTGAAGCGCCAGCATACTGGGCGCCAGGACAACCTCGATATCCTTATGAATGGGAATCCGCTCTTCCAAGCGGTGAACTAACAGACTAGACTGGCTGGCATTTAAATGCATCTTCCAGTTACCAACAATCAGGATTTTTCTCATTTCCCCACTCGATAACCTTTATGCTTATTGTACATTATTTCTTCTCTAATGACTCAATGCCCGGCAGTTTGTGGCCAGCCATTAGCTCCAGGCTAGCACTGCCGCCGGTCGAGACATGATTAAAGTCATCAGTCAGGCCCTGGGACTCCACCCAGGCGACAGTGTCGCCGCCGCCGACGACCGAGAAAGGCTTGTGAGCGTGCCGATTACTGGCGCCAAGCATAGCTTCGGCCACGAAGCGCGTGCCCTGGGCAAAAGGCGCCTCAGCTCCGGATATACCCGGGACTTCGGCCATGCCTAACGTGCCGCTCCAAATAACCGTCCGGCTAAGCTTAATGGCCCCAGCTATCATCGCGGCGCTAGCCGGCCCGATATCCAAAATCTTTTCATCAGCCATGACGTTGAAAGCCTGGAGCGGCGGTTTCTTGGGATAAAATTGGCTACCGGCCAGCAAGCCGTTGGATAGATCAACCACCCGGGTCGGCATGTGCCCGTTGGCATTCGTAGAGACCACGGCGTCAATTGGGATAATGAAGTTAAAGGCACGCTGTTTCTCGGCTTTGCGAGCTAGCGAGAGAACCTGCCGTGCTGAATCGAATTCCGAAGCGTCGGTCAGACTGCTACCTACTTTGACATCTTCGACCGCCAGAAAATCGTTAGCGAGGGCGCCTCCAACGGCTACGCAATCAGCCAGCTCAATAAATTTTTTAAGTACATCGAGTTTGTCGGCAATCTTAGCGCCGCCGACGACCGCAATTAGCGGCCGCTCCGGCTTGGCCATCGCTTGGCTGAGGACATCAACTTCATGGGCCAGCAACAGGCCACCTACGGACGGTAGGAATTTAGTGATGGCTTCGGTGCTGGCATGTGCCCGGTGTACCACGCCGAAGCCGTCTTCGACAAAGAGGTCACAGCCGGTAGTGCTGACAATCGTCTCGGCAAAAGCCGGGTCGTTCTTTTCTTCTTCCGGGTGAAAGCGCAAATTTTCTAGTAATAGCACGCCGCCAGCCGGCAAGGCGGCAACGGCGGAGGTAGCCGTATCGCCGACACAGTCCTCAGCGAAGTGTACGGGCTTGCCCAAAAGTTCACTCAGCCGCTTTGCGACTGGCCGCAAAGACAGGTCTGCCTCTACGCCCTTCGGGCGGCCGAGATGCGAAATGATAACCAAATTTTTAGCGCCGTGCTCGAGGATATAATCAATCGTTTCCAGCGATTGCCGCAGGCGATAGCTATCAGCAATACGGCCTGTTTTTAGCGGCACATTGTAATCCGCTCGCAAAAGAACCCTTTTGCCCTTGAGGTCGATATCGCGGATTGTTTTAAAGCCCACCATGCCTTATTACAGTTTACTAGAAACGTGAAGGGATAGCCTACTTCGGTTTATAACTGGTGACCCCAAGGGGAATATAGCTTCACTTCGTTCTGCATATAATCTCACTGGCCGTTTGATTATCGAACCCCTCTTGCCGGGATGAAAACCCGGTGTCCTTCGTCAGGCTAAAGCTACAGTTTCCGCTTAGCTCCACCAGGAGACAAAGCTCCCACTTTCACTTAGCCTTCCTCCAAAATCAATAACGCATGGTGATCCCAAGGAGAATCGAACTCCTATTGCCAGGATGAAAACCTGGTGTCCTAACCGTTAGACGATGGGACCAAGCGGTTCATGTGTTATTGATTTTAAAGGAACAAAACTGAGCGTAACGAGTTCTGGATCAGATTGTAGCTAATTTGAGACAGAACGAAAAATTGCGAAGTTTTTGCGACGCGACGATGGGGCCCCAACAGATAGCAGTTTAACAGAAGTCGGCAGATACCAAAAAGCCCCCAACGGTCCACCTATCCGTTGAGGGACTTTTAAGCATTTTTGTTTAAGAGCGGTCAGTCACGATTACTCTTTAGGACTAAACCCACCCTAGCACAATTTTGGCTTTTGGGCAAGGCTTGTCCACAGGGTCTTAGGAACGGCGGCGGCGGCGGGCTACAAAGTAGTGGCCGGCCGTACCGACTGCAGACGCACCGGCAAAAATGCCTAGAACGTCGCCAGCACCAGTATTCGGCAAAACGGTAGTTTTACTAACTGGAGTAACCGGAGTGACGGGCGGTGTAGGAGCGGGAACGCTGGCTTTAGCTTTGAAGAGTACATACTCCGTAGTAGAGCCATTAAGTGTACCGATATTTACACCACTGCCAGTGATAGCGTCAGGCAAAGTACGGATGACACTACCGCTTTGGGTATAGAGAACACTAGAACCATTTTCATAGTTGATAGTTTGTGCGGAACTTAGATTGACTGTAACGCTACCATTGGTACCGCTTGTACCGCCAAGGTCGGTTGTAGCGACCATGGTTGAGGTATTGCTTGTAGCGCTTGTGGTGGGCAGGCTAGCCCTTACCGTAACGTTGGTTAAGTTACCAAACTCGGTATTGTGTAGCCAGACCCGATACTGAACTTCGTCACCAGCATTGGCATTTATAGAGTTGCCGTAAGTACCGCTGGTGGTAAGGTTTTTAGCTTGATAGACGAACGCGCCGCCCTCCAACTGGCCTGGGCTATCGGCTGAAGCCGGTGTAGCAAAAGCAAGCAGGGGAGCTACGGCTAGAATCGCAGCTAATTTAGAAAGTAGCTTCATATTTTGTCCTTTCGAATGGATTAAGATTATTGCTGTGCAAACTAGATAGTTATTGAGCTTTAAGATTTGAGCTACCCGGCTATCAGTATGTTTGCTTCCACCCTTTCGGGGAGCAGGTTGACTGATAGCCGGGTCGGGGCGCCTTTTCGGGCGCCCCTTCCCGACTACGTGGTTAGCCGCTTGGCGGCGGCGGGTTGATGGTGAACGATTGGCTGAACGGCGTAGCCGAACGGCCGCTCGTGTTGTCGCGAAGCGTCACCGTCACCGTGTCTTTGCCGCCAGCCGGCACCTCGCCTGGTGCGTAGTACGTCCACTGGCAGGACGACGAGCCGCCCGATACACCGGTCGAACCCGACGGACTGAAGTGTCCGTACGTGGCTGTCACGGTGAGGCTGCCCGAGTCGCTACCCGGAACGTTCCACGTCACGCAGAAGTTCGGCGAACTGCCACCTGCGTCCACGTCGTTGATCGTCGTGGCCGACACAGTCGGCGCCGGCGGTGGCGGCGGAGGCGGCGGTGACGTCTGGGTCGTAGTGGTCGTCGATGTCACCGTTGTTGTTGTCGGCGGCGCACACTGGACGCTTGCGGTAGCCGAGGCCGAAGCCTTGGCTGTTGCGTCACCCGTGAGCTCTGCCTCGATTGGTCCACGGCTTTTCACGAACTCCGTCAGGGAGATCGTGATGTCAGCCGTACCGCTACCGGTCGCGAGCGACCCCGGGCAGTTCTGATTCGTGGCCGAGGCGTACGCCTGAGCATGAAGATGAATCTTCACGTTGGCGAAGCTACGGACCATGATCACCCTGCCGGTCACCACTGCGTACACCGGCTTTTCGCCGGCGATGTTGTGGCAGTTGCGGCCGGAAGTACCGCCCGCAACCTTGACCCAACCGGTCGGCGAGTTGCGGTTCGGGCACAGCTCGCCCGGGACAGAATCCCAGAACGAGTACCTCTTGCCGTTGGCGCCCACACCGCTATTCCAGAAGCCACCGTGAGTCCAGTGGCAACCGGTTGGCGTGAGACGCTTCGTGCGGATGGTGCCCTTGAGGTTCATGTCCGCCAGGATCGTGACCTTGCCGGTCTCGATGTCACTGGCCGAAGCCCGGACACCGACGACCTGCTCGGTCACGGGCGTATTCGCGTCGCACTGCTGGGTCGCCTTGTCATACGTGAATCCCTGCGGGCAGGGAATGCACGAAGCCGTGTTCTTGTCGAACACGAAGGGCGCGGCGCAGTACGGCTGCGGGTTGCCGGCGACCGTGTTGACGATCGTCAGCGCCAGGTGGGATGCGCTTGCCGTCGAGGCAGCGAATCCAGCCAGACCCATGACCACCATCATCAGGATGGTGGCCGGAATCTGCTTGTTATGTTTCACTTCTCCACCTCCTTAGGGTGGTTTGCGGGCCCCGCGCGGCCGGAACATGTCTTTGGCCACCGGCCGCGCGGAGAATAGGACGCTATAATGACAAGTTGATTATCATTACGGCGCCCTATTCTTTTGACGACGAGTAGCCTCGAAATAGTAGTCGGGTTATGGGACGCCCGTCGCTAAAATGCGCCAGGCTATAAAGCCCCATAACTATCTAGTTTGCGAATTCGAACAATTCATATTTTGTCCTTTCACAAACTTTGTCTAATTTTTAAATTGCTCCGGGGCCACAAACATCAAGGACTGAGTTCCCACTCTGCCCCCTACAGTGATTCTTATCATCCTCTCGGACGATTACACCTCACCTTGCCTTCTGTGGCGCGGATGTGAATACTCTACCACAAGCTTTATGGTATGTCAATAGCTACTTGTGCGCTTAACACCTTCGTAGGAATTCTTACAAACTTTTTTATGCAATTGAACAAGCCCCCGGCGACGGAGGCTTGTTTCTGAGAATCGATTATAGATACTTAGTTTTCGGGCAGACCGCGTGGTTCGCCAAAGTCTTCAGAAATCACCTGGCCAGGGAAGTTAATAAGAATCCGATTGATGGCTTCCCCTTTTGTGAGTTGACGACCGCGAGAAGTTCTATCGGCTAAAACCACCTCATGAAGTCCCTGCACTGCTAGCTGAGCGCGCTTATCAGCGGCGTCGCCAGACGCTTTCTCGGGAACCCCATCAACAATAATAGATTCAGGCATTTTCTTTAACTCTCTATTTACACGTGGTTAGCCGGGGAAATTATACGCCCTTTTCGAGTCACCGCAATACCTTTCTTGAGGTAAAATAAGGATATGAGAATCGGTATTGTCGGCTGGGGCATTGAAGGTCAAAGCGCCTATAGATACTTTGGGCCGGATAACGAGTATCTTATCTGTAATGAGGAACCACGTGATGATTTTCCACCTCAATCAGATAGGCTTAGGGTTCAATTCATAAATCACAGAAGGACGCCAGGACTGACCGGCAACGTCTCTGACCTCGCTTACCTCGCTGGCGTCGAAGATTGCGACAAAATCGTTTATTCACCCACTGCCCGAAAGAACTTAGAGAAACTTTTTCCTGACGACAGCCCGTTTTGGAAAAAAGCCACGACCGACCGCCATATCTTCTTTGAAAATGTTAAAACCAAGAATATCATCGGCGTGACTGGGACTAAGGGCAAAGGCACAACTAGCACGCTGATAGCTAAGATGCTGGAAGCGGCCGGCAAGAAGGTGTTTTTGGGTGGCAATATCGGTCGAAGTGTTCTAGATTTTGTCACTGAGGCAACCGAGAGTGACTGGGTCATCTTAGAGTTGGCCAATTTCCAGCTCTACAGGTTCCCCTACAGCCCGCACATCGGTGTTTGTCTGATGATTGCCGAGGAGCATATGGACTGGCATCCCGATATGGCCGACTATGTAGACGCTAAAGCCAGTCTGTTTATGCACCAAACCAAAGAGGATATCGCCATCTATCTGTCGGGCAACGAACACTCGGAGAAGGCTGCTGGTTACTCCAAGGGTAAAAAAATCCCCTACTTCGCCACACCTGGCGCTCGGGTGCGCGAGGACGGCATGATTGTCATCGGCGAAGACGAAACCGAGATCATAAAAACCGGTGAACTTAAATTAATCGGTAAGCACAACTGGCAAAATGTTTGTGCGGCGATTACGGCAGTTTGGCAAGTCGTCCAAGAAGTTGAACCGCTACGCCGGGTTTTGACCAGCTTTTCAGGCTTGGAGCACCGATTGGAGTTCGTCCGAGAACTTGACCACGTCAGATATTACGATGATTCCTTCGGCACTACCCCCGATACGGCAATCGTCGCCCTGCAAGCCTTCAGCCAGCCGGCGGTGATTATTCTTGGGGGGTCGGACAAAGGCATCCCCTTTGCCCGACTGGCTGACGAAATTGCTGGTAAAGACCGAGTGCGGCATGTGATTGCTATCGGCAAGACCGGGCCAAAGATCGCCCAGCTTCTGCGTGAGCGAAATTTTACGGATATAACCGAGGGTCTGGAGAAGATGCCGGACATCGTCGCCGAAGCCCGTGCCAAAGCCCAGCCCGGCGACGTGGTTCTGCTTTCGACCGGCTGTGCCAGTTTCGGCTTATTCAAAGATTACAAGGACCGCGGCAACCAATTTAAGGAAGCGGTTAAGGCTTTAAGCTAGCCGCCCGAATAACGTTTTCAAACAGGGCGCAAACAGTTAGAGGGCCTACCCCGCCCTTTTGAGGCGTAATCGTCAGGTCGTCGCGTTCATAAACATCAGGCGCTAAATCGCCGACTGTCTTGCCGGATTCACTAGCCACACCGGCGTCAACTACCACTGCTCCCTGCTTGATTATGCCGGCCCTGAGTACGGCCGGGCTACCGGTGGCTGTGACGATGATATCCGCCACCTTAGTTTTATCGGCTAAATCTTTGGTATTTTCGTCGGCAATACTGACATCCAGCTTGGATTTTATGAGTATCCGGCTTAGCGGCGTGCCGACCAGTTTGCCGTGGCCAATTATCAGAATTTGTTTGCCAGCTAGCTCGATGTTGTAGCCGTTAAGCAGCCACAAGATAGCCATCGGGGTGGCCGGATCGAATCTGGCCTTGGCACCGAGGGCATCGACGTCTTTTTCAGGCGCGACCAGATTGACGATTTCATCAGTTTTCGAGGGGTCAGTTAGCGGCAGCTGGACAATGATACCGTAGACTGACTTGTCGTCGTTGAGTTTTTTTATTAGAGCTGGAGTCTCGGCTTGTGAAACCTGGTGAGCTTCGACCACAATACCAATATCGACGCCATACTTTTTCTTCAAGCGCACATAGGTATTAATGACGGGGTCATCTTTGACCTGTACGATGGCCAGTTTGGGAAAGATTTTACGGCCGCGCAGTGAACGGATCTGCGCCGCGTGGCGCTCTTTTATAAATCCGGCTAGTTCGGTACCGTTAAGTATTTTCATAAACTGGAGGGCCTGGAGGGATTCGAACCCTCGACACGCGGCTTAAGAGGCCGCTGCTCTAACCAACTGAGCTACAGGCCCGTCGTCGCGGCAGGCTAACGAATATTAGCACAACCACCCCTGTTAATCAATCACTGAGATTTGGTACCCGCGGAAGGATTCGAACCTACGACCTCCTGTTCCGAAGACAGGCGCTCTAATCCACTGAGCTACGCGGGCTCAGGGACAATTATATGTCTAAAGAAGGGTTTTGACTAAAGGTTGGCGTTGTCCTGGACAGTGTATGCCGATTGGCCGTTAGTGGTTGTTGCCGCGGCGCACTTTGGTTCAATCTGCTTAGTAAATTTATTGTCGTTGATCATGGTACAGGTTGGGTATTCGACATTGTTGACTGTCACCCACTGATTCGTTGGACTTATTAACTTCCAGCTGCCACTGGCCTTGTCAGCTAAAATATAGGCCGCGCCGCCAGAGGGAGCTGTCTGACCAGAGCTGATACAGCCGTACTGCATCTTGGCGAAATTATCGCTGACCTCTTTAACGACTTGGTACCAGCCGGTTGGCGTAGCTTTATTGGCCGAGCAAGTCGAGCTATCCGAGCCTAGGAAAGATACTAGATCCACCGAGCTGCCAACTGTGCCGACAACCTGATCCTTCAGGGAGGAGGTTAACTGGGCGCCGGTCTGAGCCTTAGTGGTGGCTAGCTGGCTATTGGCGCTCGAGAGTTTAGAGTTTAAATCGTTAACTTTTTTGTGCTGCCAGTAATAAACTCCGGCGATGACCAAAACTGCTACGACCGGCCATGCCAGCATAGTCAAAACCGAACGGTTACTTTTGGCGGGTTGTGGCGCCGGCTGAGGGCTCAACATTGGTGCTTGATTTGTTGGTGAAAGAGGGTTCATTTGTGGTTCCATGTCGTCTATTATGGCTCCGCTTTGGCTTAAGCACAAGCTTCATCAGTCATTTTTTAGCTTACTGGTGTCTATGGTCAAAAACCGTGTGCCGCTGATGACGCCGCTCTTTTTGAGTTTGGACAACTGGATGGTGACAGTCTCGCGGGATAGGCCGCAAAGGTCGGCGATATCTTGGGAGGTTAGCGGTATTTTAAGCTTGCTCGCTCCGGCGTCCAGCTCGGTGCCGGCCCGTTCAACAAGATAGTGCAGCAACGAAACGACTTTGCGGTGGGCGCTGTTGGAAGACAAAGCTGAAATCCTCTCCAAGAATTGCTGGCTGATATCCATCGTGTAGTGAATGAATTCCTCGCCAGCGTTCAGGTTGCCGCGCAGTAACTCCTGGAAGCGGGCCTGGGGAATAATCTGGAAATTGACTTCTGTCATACACTCGTAGAAGTAACGCCCAATACCAGCACCTGATAAAAAGCTTGTTAGTGGAAACATATCGCCCGGACTATAGACGAATATTATCCGCTCTGCCCCGTCTGGTTGGATGTTATAGACCTTGACGTAGCCCTCCAAAATTCGGAAGAGGTTGCTGATGGGATCGCCTTCGTAAATGAGAATCTGGCCCTTCGGCATCCGGCGGTGGCGTGCCTCGCGGAACATCTCTTCCATAATTAATTTACCCCTTGGCTTTAAGCCATTTTAGTGCGTCAATCCGGTTATCGAATACCCGGATTTTATTACGTTTGCCGGCGATCAGAGCCATTGTGTTGACCAATACTTGGGTGGCCATATCGCCATAAACAGCGATTCTGTTATACGGCTCCTCCTTCATGGACTTGACCATAGATCGTCTCGCTCCGCGCATGGCATCAGAGTTGGTAATCTTTGGGACTCCGGTGATATCGACCAGAACCAGCACCTGCTTTTTCTGGTCATGCAGTTTGCGCACGAGTTTTATGAGTTGATCCACGCCGTCGGTGACTGATTTGGGAGTTTGGTTACCGATGAATTTCTGCTCGATGAACCCGCTAGGATTAACAAAGATTTCGAACTTATCCGTTTTGCTCATAGGCGTTCCCTCTTTATAAACGCGCATTATAAACCAAAGCTCGTATCAAAACTGCAAGATTCAATGTTCAGCTGATTCTCCCGCGAGCCTTGAGGATAAGGCGAGCGGAAAGGAGCAGTAACGCGAGACCCCGCCCGGTTTGCGCCACTTGATTGTGCAAATCGAGGCGGGGTTGGAGTTAGCTAGGACGTGGTACCCCGTGCAGGAATCGAACCTGCATCACTAGCTCCGGAAGCTAGCGTTCTATCCGTTAAACTAACGAGGCCCACTAGGCCTATCTTAGCAAATATAAATCTTAGTTGTCGGGTTGGCTATTTTTGGAATGGGCTTGCGATTGTTCCGTGCGCTGGAGGGTATTTTGCAAAATCTGCAGGATGCTTTTGGCGTGTTCGCGGCTCATGCCGACCCGGGCAACGCTGGTTGGAGCCGTGCCAGGGCCGCTATTCTGCATGAAGTTCATAATCACACCGTAATTGTTGACGAGGATATCAACGACATCCGTGAATAAAACCGGGCTGGCGGTTTTCTCGGATTGTTTTGCCGGCCGGCCATGTTCCGACGTCTCGGCGGTCTTGGTTGAGCCGTAACCGGCGACTTCCCACAACTGGACGGCTTCATGGTCCGCGGCACCAAAGTGACTGATTAGAAGCAACAGCACGTCCTCGGCTGGGCGGCGATCGCCCAACTCAAAACTGGCCAGTTCCATGACGTCGATTTCAACGGCGCCGGAGGCTTCTGCCAGGCTCTCGCCCAAGCGCGTCCGAAGAGCCTTCAAGTGCGTCCCCAATTTTTGATATGGCTTGCCAGTGTTTTGTTTTCCCATCTCTTCATATTGTACCATCGGGCGAATATAATTAACTTTGTGAAGATTAAAGAGAATATCAGCTTGGCCGATTACTCGACTATGCGCTTGGGCGGTAAAGCGCGCTACTTAGCCGAAGCCTCAAAGGACGAGGATGTGCCTGAACTCGTTAAATGGGCCAAGCAAAAGCAGCTGCCGTTTATCACGATTGGCCGCGGCAGTAATGTCATCTGGAGTGACAAGGGTTTTGACGGTTTGGTAATTATAGATAAGATTGCCGGCCGGGAGGTTCTGGAAGATGACCAGACAAGCACGACCGTACGGTTGGCATCAGGCGAGAACTGGGACGCGTGCGTCGACTGGTTGGTCGGCCAGAACCTGACTGGCGTAGAGTTCATGTCGCTTATACCCGGAACGGTGGGCGCCGCGCCAGTCCAGAATATCGGCGCTTACGGCGGCGAGTTGTCCAAGACGGTCGTCGGTGTACAGGCTTACGATACCAAGCAGGAATGTTTTGTCGGCTTGACGCCCGAAGCTTGCGGTTTTGGTTACCGCACCAGCCGGTTTAAAACGACCGACAAAGGCCGTTTTATTATTACCGCCGTGTGTCTAAAGCTTAAAAAAGGCAACCCGGAGCCGCCTTTTTACGAAGTCTTGCAGAATTATTTAGACGAGCACGGGGTTACTGAGTTTAGTCCGCATATAATCCGTGAGGCCGTTATAGCCATCCGCCGAAGCAAAATGCCCGACCCTGAAAAGGTTGCCAACAATGGCTCATTTTTCACCAATCCGTTCGTGGACAGCGAAAAATTTGACCAGCTTAAAGCAAAGTACACCGAGATAAAGGGCTGGCCCGAAGACGGCAAAGTAAAATTGTCCGCCGGCTGGCTGGTTGAAACCGCCGGTTTCCGCGGCATCCATGACAAGCAGACTGGCATGGCCACCAGCGACAAGACAGCTCTGGTTTTGATTAACGAACATGCTCATTCGACCGCTGATCTAATCAAGTTCAGGCAAAAAATCGTCGACAAAGTTAAAGATATGTTCGACGTCACGCTCGAACAAGAACCCGAATTTTTACCCTAGGACTTTTTGTCACTGGGCAACGGAAATTGTGTGCTGAATTCTTTGACCTGATTACTTAACTTGTTAAGTATTTTGTCATCTTTACGATTTTTGATGGCCTGTATCATCCATTCAGCAATTAGAGCCATGTCTTTTTCTTTTAGGCCGCGAGTGGTCATGGCTGGCGTGCCGAGCCTGAGGCCGCTCGGCCGGAATGGCGGCAACGTATCGTTCGGTATGGAATTGCAATTGGCACTCAAGCCGACCTTGTCCAGGATATCCTGCACTTCCCTACCGTCCACGCCGAAACTGGTGTGAACGTCGGCCATGATTAGGTGGTTGTCTGTGCCGTTGGTGACCAACTTGAAGCCGCGCTGCATCATCTCGTCTGCCAGAGTCTTGGCATTAGACAAAATCTGCTTGGCGTAAACTTTAAATTCCGGTTTGGCGGCCTCTCCCATAGCCACGGCTTTAGCAGCGGTATTGTTCATGTGCGGACCGCCCTGGAAGCCAGGGAATATCTCGCGATCAATTAGCGTCGGCAAGTTGTCCAGCGTTTTTTCGACCGGTTTCAACGGATTGCCGACCGTGCCTTTCGTTAATATCATGCCGCCGCGCGGACCGCGCAGAGTCTTATGTGTCGTCGTAGTGATGACATGGAAACCAAAGTCGAACGGGTTCGGTAGGGCTTTGCCGGCAATCAACCCGGCGATATGGGCCATGTCGGCCATCAGTAACGCGCCGACCTCATTGCCAATTTCAGCAAACTTGGCATAGTCTAAATTGCGCGGATAACCGGAGAATCCGGCCAGAATGATTTTTGGTTTTTCTTTAAGGGCAACCTGGCGCATCTGCTCGTAGTCAATCTCGCCGGTCTCCACGTCTTTGATGCCGTAGCGCACAAAATTGTAAAGTTTAGCCATGGTCGTGACCGGATGGCCGTGGGTCAGATGGCCGCCGTGGTCCAACTTCATACCTAAAACCGTGTCACCAGGTTCCAGCCAAGCGAAATAGACTGCGATGTTAGCCGGAGCACCGGAGTGCGGCTGAACGTTTGCGTGGTCGGCCTTGAATAGTTTCTTGGCCCGTTCAATTGCTAACGTTTCGACTTTATCCGTGAAATCCTGGCCGCCGTAGTAGCGCCGCCCAGGATAACCTTCTGAATACTTGTTGGTGAAGACGCTACCGAGAGCATCAAGCACGTCCCGACTGACATAGTTCTCAGACGGAATTAACTCCAGGCCCTCACGCTGTCTTTTTTCCTCGGCGGCGATTAACGCCGCTACCTCTTTATCGTTCATCTTAATAACTCCTCTTTTCACAGTTGATAGTTCAGGTGAAATTGAGGCAGCTAGATCATTGCCCTATTGTACCATCTGCCTGCGAAAAAAATCGCTGGCTATCGTTGAGGAATATTTACCATATGTGATATGATAAGTCCGCAAATGCAGAAGACAAACGAGCAAATAGGCCAATTGATTGCCCAGATTAGGCAAGAAAGAGGTTTGACCCAGGCTGAATTTTCTCGACAACTCGGCACCAGCCAATCAGCCGTCAACCGTATTGAGCACGGCAAACAAAACCTCAGCCTGGAAACAATCGGTCGTATTAGCAACGTACTTAATAAGCAAATTATTTCACTAGGCGGTAGCGGCATTAACCTCCAGATCGAGGGCGGACACTCACTATCCGGTGAGATTGAAGTCAAAACTTCTAAGAACGCCGCGGTAGCATTACTCTGTGCCAGCCTTTTAAACCACGGTACTACTCGGCTCAAACGCGTCCCGAGAATCGAGGAAGTTAACCGGATTATTGAAGTGCTGACCAGCATCGGCGTACACATCCGCTGGTTGCCCGGTAACGAACTAGAGATTAAACCGCCCAGCGTTCTGAAACTTGATCAAATGAATAAAGAGTCGGCCCGCAAAACCCGGATTGTCATCTTGTTGGCTGGCGCCCTGATGCATGAACATTCCGAATTTAAAATCCCCTATGCCGGCGGCTGCGAGCTCGGCCGGCGGACCATTATCCCGCACATTTATGCCCTAGCGGAATTTGGCGCGCAAATCGAAGCTCATAATGGTCATTACCAGATTTCTGTCCGCCGCAAGTTGCCAAGTTCGCCGGTTGTTATGTATGAGATGAGCGACGTGGCGACCGAGAACGCCATACTAGCTGCCGCTCGTATCGAAGGCCAAACCGTAATCAAGCAGGCCAGCGCTAACTATCAGGTCCAGGATGTTTGTTTTTTCTTACAAAAGTTGGGCGTCAAAATTGACGGTATCGGCACGCCGACGCTGAAAATTCGTGGGCTCAAAACCATTAAGCGCAATGTCAGCTACAGCCCTACCGAAGATCCAGTCGAAGCTATGACCTTTATTTCAGCTGCCGTTACGACCAATTCGCAAATTACCATCAAGCGTGCGCCGATTGATTTTCTTGACCTAGAGTTACTCAAACTTAAGATGATGGGCCTGCGCACAAAACTCAGTGAAATTTATAAATCTGATAATGGCTATGCCGATCTGGCCGATATTACAATCTATAAACATAACGGCGAGCTTAAGGCGCCAGAGGAAAAACTACACCCGCTAGCCGGTGGCTCGGGGATCAACATCGATAATCTGCCTTACTTTGTACCGATCGCCGCCGTAGCCAAAGGCCGCACCCTGATTCACGATTGGGTTTACGAGGGCCGGGCGCTGATGTATACCGAAATGAATAAAATCGGCGTGGATTTGGAACTTGCTGATCCACACCGCGTATTTATCAATGGCCCGACCAAGTGGCGGGCGGCCGAAGTAGTCGCGCCCAGCGGATTAAGGCCCGCGGTAATCTTGCTCATCGGCATGATGGCCGCTGAAGGCACATCTATGTTGCGCAATATTTATACGATTAACCGCGGCTACGAGGACTTAGCCGAGCGGCTCAACACGCTTGGCGCACATATTAGCGTCGTTCACGAAACTTAGACCCCAGAACCAAAAACTTGAAGCTCCGCAATCTGATTGCAGACTGCTCCGCTCAGGTTTTGGTACGGGATTACACTTTTTCGATTTTGACAGCCGTGCCGTAAGCGGCAACTTCGTTCATGATATTGCCCATGCCGCCGGAATCGAAGTTCATGCCAATTATGGCATTAGCGCCTTTAGCTTTAGCTTCCTCGCACATTCGCTCGATAGCTTGTTCGCGGGTAGCGGCCAGCAGTTTGGTGTAGCCGCGGACTTCGCCGCCAAAAATTGTGCGCAGTCCGGCGCCGACATTGCTAAAAATGTTTCGGCTACGAACTATCAGTCCAAAAACCTCGCCGTATACTTTGATTATTTTGTAGCCAGGTATATCGTTGGTGGTCGTGGTGACCACTAAAAAATCTTTGTCCATTTCTCCCCTTTCTATTCTCAGTGTACTCGCAAATAAAAAAGCCGGCGAAACCAACTTGGTACCCCGGGCAGGATTCGAACCTGCGACCTTGAGCTTAGAAGTCTCCTGCTCTATCCAACTGAGCTACCGGGGCAAATTGGTGCGGGTGGAGGGAATCGAACCCTCATCCTGAGTTTGGAAAACTCATATACTAGCCGCTGTACGACACCCGCCAACAGAGGTGATTATAACAGATTCGAATCCCTGCTACATGGTTGTTAATTCCGCACTACCCAAGCTAAGTTCTTTCGTTTATCCTGAGGGTAATGAATGGGAACCAGCTGAGATTGGTTGAGGTTGATTCACAAGCCGGAGGAAGATTACCTTTGAATAGCCCCGATGTTGTTCAGGCAATGAACGACCTTCGCCACCGAGAACACGAGAGACTCTTCTCCAAACATGAGGAGGATACCCAACGCGCAATTGGCAAAGTTGCCACCGAAGTAGCTCCCACGGGTGACGAGCAAGAAGCCGCGTTTTGGAGCCAAGAAATGAACGAAGCCAGACTGTCTGTTTAGCCACCTATCTGTTAATGTTACAATTAAGGCCGGTAATCGGTCTAAACCAATTTTGCAAGCCAAGCATCGCTGCTTGTAAAATTAAGAGGAGGAACATAGGTTTAAGTTGAAGCTTTTGCTAATTTGGCAAAACGAGACAAAACCGCAAGTTCCGACGTGGCGAACGTAGCTCAGCTGGTTAGAGCGCCGGGTTGTGGTCCCGGAGGTCGTGGGTTCAAGACCCATCGTTCGCCCCAGCGTCGTTTTATATTTCAGCTTCCGTAAATCATCGGAAGCTGTTTTTACTTTAGCTTACATATAAATCCTCGCTTGTCCCCATTGTTTATCTCAAACAATGGGGACCCCATATAATAGAATCATGGCCAAATTAAATCCTTTCTCTCGGCCTATAGGTTTGGGCGGTAAAACACCACGGACTGAAGAAGAGTATAACCGTTTCGTTCTGCAGACAGTCCAGCCCGGCTTGGCCGGTTTGATTGATGGCTCAATCTCTACCCTAGCGCCAATCTTCGCGGCGGCTTTCGCGTCGCACAAACCTCACTTCGCATTCGTTATTGGCTTGTCGGCCGCTGTCGGCGCCGGCATTTCTATGGCTTTTGCCGAAGGTCTAAGCGACACCGGCGAACTGACTGGCCGAGGCCGGCCAGTCCGGCGCGGCATGATAATCGGCGCCATGACCTTCCTCGGCGGTATCTTTCATACCCTGCCATTCTTGAGCGGCAACATTCACACTGCCCTGACCTTTGCCTACCTGGTCGTTGGAGTCGAACTGCTAATTATCGCGTACATCCGTTACCGTTTCTTCGAAATGAAAGCTTGGATCTCTGCATTGCAGGTTATAGTCGGCGGCGGCTTGGTTTTTCTAGCCGGTATTATAATCGGCTCGTCTAATTTATGAGTCGTAAGGCCAGCACCACGGCCAGCGCAACGGCCAGATTGTCTGTTCCATAAATCGCGAAGTTTTCCAGCCAGGTTAAAGCTGGCGGCAAAAGTAGCAGCAACCAGAAGTAGTGGTGCGGACTAACTTGATAAAACAGTAGGCCAACGCCCAATATTAAAACCGAGCTTAGCCAGAACGCCATAGAGCCTATGACGGTCTTGGTTTGCCCAAAAACCTTGTAGCGGAAATGCTGGCCGAAGTGGTTGCCCACAACCGCGGCCACACCATCGGCCACCGAAAGATTTAAGATCGCCAAGGCAAAGATGATTTTGCTGTGTGCCA
>Ga0265337_1000157_pt1 | contig 34617 bp, 32 predicted proteins | sample 42122metaG_FD_192441 | JGI IMG/M metagenome (GOLD analysis project Ga0265337, IMG submission 192441) | Rhizosphere microbial communities from Carex aquatilis grown in University of Washington, Seatle, WA, United States - 4-21-22 metaG | ecosystem: Host-associated > Plants > Roots > Rhizosphere >... | reverse complement strand
CGCCGGTGCCGGTGCCGGTCCCGGTCCCGGTCCCGGTGCCGGTGCCAGTGCCGGTCCCTGCGCCAGTGCCGGTGCCGGCGCCACCTGGGAACCCGCTGGTCCCGCCGGGCGGGGTCCCGCCCGGAGTCGTCCCGGTCGCGCCGCCCGCGGTGCCGCCGCCGAAGCCGCCGGCCCGGCCTCCGGTCCCGGTGCCGGCTCCGCCGGGTGTGCCGCCGCCAGGCGGGCCGCCCGGGCCGCCGAACGACCCGGTCACCGTCGGTCCCGCGCTCGGGATGGAGCCGGTGTGCGTGCTGTTCACCGTGTCAAGGGTGTAGGCGAGCGGGCCGGCGAGGCCGGCCACGAGCGCGAGCGCGAGCGGCGCCCATGCGAGTAGCGGCACGCGCCGTGATGCGCCGCCGAGCAGCACGGGGAGGGCGAGCACGGCCAGCGCGCCGACCAGCCCGGCGAGGAGCACGGTCCAGCGCAGCCAGGGCAGCCACGCCGGGGTCCGGCCGAGCAGGACGTACGCCCACGCGCCCGATCCGAGCACGCCGGCGGCGGCGCAGGCCCGGCCCGCCGTGGACAGTCCCGCCTGCCACAGGGCCATGGCCCCGACCCCGACGAGCGCGCCGATCGCCGGCGCGAGCGCGACCATGTAGTACGGGTGGATGATCCCCTGCATGTAGCTGAAGACCAGCCCGGTCACCAGCAGCCAGCCGCCCCACAGCAAGGCGAACGCGCGAATCCGCGAGGTGCGCGCGGCCCGCCTCGATCCCCAGAGCAGCGCGGCGAGCGAGGCGACGGCCGCCGGGATCAGCCAGGAGACCTGGCCGCCGAACTCGGACTGGAACAGCCGGAACAGCCCGGTCGCACCGCCGAAGCCGCCTCCGCCCCCGTTGCCGCCGCCGCCGATCGACCCGCTTTCTGACCCGCTGAGCCGTCCGAGGCCGTTGTAGCCGAGGGCCAGCTCAAGGATGTTGTTGTCGGTCGACCCGCCGAAGTAGGGCCGGTCCGCAGCGGGGGTCAGCTGCGCGATGAGGACCCACCAGCCGGCCCCGGCGATCACGCCGCCGACGGCGGCGAGCAGCTGCCAGAGGCGGCGGCGCAGCCTGGCCGGCCCCGCCCACAGGTAGGCGAGCCCGAACCCGGGCAGCACAAGGAATGCCTGCATCATCTTGGTGAGGAACGCGAAGCCGACAAGCACCCCGGCGAGCACCAGCCACCGGGTCCTGTCCCGCTCGATCGCCCGCTGCACGGCGTACCCGGCGGCCGTCATCAGCAGCACGAGCAGCGCGTCCGGGTTGTTGAACCGGAACATGAGCGCGGCGGCCGGGGTGAGCGCGAGCACGGCGCCGGCGATCAGCCCGGCGCCGGGGCCGAACCAGCGGCGCACCGCGGCGAACAGCAGCAGCACGGACAGCACGCCCTCGACCGCCTGCGGGGCGAGCAGCGACCAGGTGCCGAACCCGAAGACCCGCGCGGAGAGCTCATCCACCCACAGCGAGGCGGGCGTCTTGTCCACGGTGATGAAGCTGGATGAGTCGAAGGAGCCGAAGAAGAACGCCTTCCAGGACCGCGTGCCCGCCTGCACCGCCGCCGCATAGAAGTCGTTGGCGTAGCCGTTCCTGCTCAGGTCCCACAGGTAAAGCAGCGCGGTCACGGCGAGCAGGGCGCAGAGGGCGGGCCGCGCCCACCGCGGGTCGCCGTCCGGGCCGCGCCACCAGCGGCGTAGCGAGCGCTCGGCCGCCGAGCCGTGCGCGATCTTGCGGGTGATGGTGACGGCGCTCATCGGAGGACCACCCGCCAGGCGAGGCCGCGCCGTGGCCCGAGCGTGCGTGGCCGCAGCCGCGGCACCTTGATCGTTCCGGTGGCGAGGCCGTAGCCGAGCCTGGCGATGCCGCGCAGGTCACCGAGCGCGGTCGCCATGATGTCGACCCGGGAGTCCGCGTCGTCGATCCAGTCCACGGGCACCTCGTGGATGCGCAGCCCGGCGCGCTGGGCGAGCACGAGCAACTCGCTGTCGAAGAACCAGCCCCGGTCCTCGACGAGCGGCAGCAGCTGCCTGGCCTGGAAGGCCCCGATCGCCTTGAAGCCGCACTGCGCGTCGGAGAAGCGGGCGCCGAGGGTGACCCGCAGCAGCCGGTTGTAGCAGCGGGAGATGATCTCGCGCTTGAGGCCGCGGACCACTCGCGAGCCGTGGGCGAGCCTGCTGCCGATCGCCACGTCGCTGTGCCCGGAGAGCAGCGGTGCGACCAGGGGAAGCAGCGCGTTCAGGTCGGTGGACAGGTCTACGTCCATGTAGGCGAGCACCTCGGCGTCGGATGACGACCAGACCTGGTGCAGCGCCCTGCCCCGGCCGGGCAGGTCGAGGTGCACCGCGCGCACCTCGGGGAACCTGGCCTCGAGTGCGCGTGCCTCCGGCCACGTGCCGTCGGTGCTGCCGTTGTCCGCGATCGTGACGCGAGTGGTGAATGGGAAGGTGTTCCGCAGGTATCCGACGAGGCGCGTGACGCTCGGTGCGAGGTCATGCTCTTCGTTCTTGACCGGAACGACGATTTCTAGCTGAGGTGTCTCACTCATGCACAGAGTGTGCGAACTGGGGTTGTACGGCTCCTGCCGCGAACTTGCAGTCGACCTATGAGTAAACGAGTAACTTCTGAGACTCCAATGAGCCGCTTCGGCGGGTCCGGTCCTTCTGGCCGGGCCGTTGCGGTGTCTATCGTGGAGACCGTGCACGAACTGTCGATCTGCTCCTCGATCGCCGACATCGTGACCCGCCACGCGGCCGGCCGTACGGTGCAGGTGATCAACGTGCGCGCGGGCCAGCTACGCCAGATCGTCCCGGACACCCTCGTCTACTGCTGGGGCCTGGTCAGCGCGGGCACGCCGCTTGACGGCTCGCGGATCAACGTCGAGCCGGTGCCCGCGCGCATCAGGTGCCGCGCCTGCGGTGAGGTAACGGATGTCGGCGAGGTGCCCGTGTTCGCCTGCGGCGGGTGCGGCGGCGTCGCGGTGCAGGTGGTGTCCGGCGAGGAGTTCCTGGTCACCTCGCTGGAACTGGCCCCGCAGCCGGATGGCCAGGGCTCACCGGATCAGGAGAGATGAGGCTGATGGGGCGCTTCCACCGGCATGACGACGGGACCGGGCACGATCATGCGCACCCTGGTGCGCACGCGCACGACGTCGGCGACCACTCCGGGTACGCGACCGGCGGGGAGCGCCTGGAAGTGCTCGAGCGAATCTTCGACGAGAACGACAGGACCGCGGCCGCCAACCGGGCCGAGTTCGCCGCCGCCGGGGTCCGCGTCGTGAACCTGATGTCGGCGCCGGGCGCGGGCAAGACCACGCTGCTGCGCGAGACGCTGGCCCGGCTCGGCGGGCAGCTGCGCATCGGGATCATCGAGGGCGACATCGAGACGAGCCTGGACGCTGACCGGCTGGCGGGCTTCGGCGCCGCGGTCGCGCTCATCAACACGGGAGACGGGTTCGGCGGCGAATGCCACCTCGACGCGCCCATGGTGCGGTCGGCGCTGCCCCGGCTGCCGCTGGCCGAGCTGGACCTTGTGGTGATCGAGAACGTCGGCAACCTGGTCTGCCCGGCCGAGTTCGATGTCGGCGAGGATGCCAGGGCGATGGTCTACGCGGTCACCGAGGGCGAGGAGAAGCCGCTCAAGTACCCGGTGATGTTCCGTTCCTGCGGCCTGATCGTGGTCAACAAGGTGGACCTGCTGCCGTACCTGGACTTCGACATGAACGGGTTCCTCCGCAACCTGCGCACGGTGAACCCGGAGGCCGAGGTGCTGCCGGTCAGTGCCCGCACCGGGGAGGGCGTCACCGCCTGGTGCGACTGGCTTCGGCAAACGGCCTAGTCCGCATTCGCGGAGTGCCTGCCCTCCCAGCCCCGGTGCCGGGCGGGAGTCAGCACCTGAGAGGCGGCGTGCGCCTCGGTGAGCGCGGCGGTCATCATGTCCGCCGCCTGGCCGGCCGCCGCGAGTGCCTCGATCACCTCGGTCACCGAGCCGTCCGTGTCGTCCCCCGACTCGTGGCTGAGCTGGCCGTCCTCGTGCTGGACCACAAGGAACCTGGCGAGCTGCTCGTAGAGCTGAGGCAGGCCCTGCCCGATGAGCTCGAGGCTGGCGACGATGGCACGGACGTCGGTCGAGTTTGACAGTTCGCCGCCGCCGTGGGTGAGCTCGTTCAGCACCGCGATCGCGTGCGCCGCCTGCCTGGCGATCTCACGCGGGGTCATGGTGCTCGCCAGCTCGGTCACTGGCCGGCCTCGGCATCGCTGGCGCACGGCCGCGCCACCTGCTCAGGCATCCATCTCCTTGGGGGCTGGGGATTAAATCGCGGGTCTACCGCATGGTGTGCCCACGGAACGCTCATCTATACGATACGTCGCCGGTAACGCCTGGTCAGCCGGAGCCGAAGGGCAAGACCGCGGAACGTCTCGGTGAAGGGCTCGTGGCGGCGACCGCGCGAGGCTAATGTGATGACCCATGTGGGTAGGCGCCGAAATCGGCGAATTTCCCGTTAACAGGCACCGGGCCGTGCAGCCGCCCGGTGCCGTCTTCGCTATCGGCTGGGTGATGGCCGAGCTGTTCGACCCGCGGCGGCGGGAGCGCGTCACGGTGCGCCAGCCGCCGTTCGACCCGGCCGTGCAGCTCCCGCTCGCCGATGACCTGGCGCCGGACCCCAAGCTCGTTTTCCTCGCCGCCGAGCTCGCCGAGTACCTCCACTGGTACCCCGCCCTGGCCGGGCCGCTGCGCCTGGTTACCGTGCAGACGAACAAGCGGCGGGCCGCGATCGGGGCCGAGAACCTCGCTACGGGGCAGGCCGCGGAGGAGGCCGCCGGTCCGGCGGACGCCGTCGTCGGCGGGGCCGGCGAAACCGCCGGCCAGGAAGCGGACGCCGCTGCGGCGGCCGCGGACACACCGTTCTCCGAAACGGAGCTGCTCGCGGCGGTCGTCGGCTTGAACCAGGCCATCCTCGACCACTTCGCCGACGAGCCGCAGCGGCTCAGCGCCTACCAGCTGGGCCTCGCGCTCAGCGACCTGGTATGGCTGCCGTTCATCGCCTCGCCCGGCAAGGAGTCGCCGGCCAGCAGGCCGAGCGCACTGTTCGGCCTGTTCGGCCGAATCTCGATGACCGGCCTGCACACGCTGCTCAACGGCGCGGGGACGCAACTGCCCGCCGGAGTAGCCGCCATCGTGTCCAAGTCCCTGGACAACTGGGCAGACTGGATCGACGCCCACAGCGGCCGGATCAAGTCGGCCGGTGCGGACACGTGGATGCCGGAAGCCGACACCGTGCTGCGGGCGCTGCGCGTCCAGGGCTGGGTATGGCGGTCGGCGCTCGTTGCCGACGCTGAGGTAACCGTGCAGCCGAGCATGGGCGCGTGGGTGGAGGCGGCGTCCGCCATCACCCGCGCGGTGGCCAAGGTCAGCGCCGTCATCCTGCGCCGGTTCTGGCCGCTCGTGCTGATCGCGCTGGCCGCGCTGGCCGGACTGCTCACCCTGGTAATCGTGAACCTCAGCGGAACCAGCCAGGTGTGGGCGTCCCTGGTGACGGTGGCGGCGGTGGTCGGCTCCAGCGGCTGGGGCCTGAGCAGCGGAGTCTCCTCCTCACTGGGCGGCGTGGGTTACGAGATATGGACCGCCGCCAAGACCGACGCCGCCGCCTGGAACATCACCTGGCTGCCCGCGCTGACCGCGACAAGGCTCGAGCGGGCCAACATGGACCGGCGCGGGGTGCCCATGCCGCGGGTCAGGAAGAGCCTGGACACCTCTTGATGGCCTGCCGGGCCGCTTAGCCCGCCGCGCGGACGGCGCTACCATCACTGGCATGCCGGATAACGAGGACGCTGCCGCCAGTGAGGACACCAACGCCGCCATCTGGAAATCGGACATCGGCGTCAGCTACTGGAAGTCAAGGGAGAACGACCGGGTCCGGCGCGACGCCGAGCGCCGCGTGCTGATGGCGGAACTGCTGCCGTTCGCCCCCGACGAGGCCTTCACGTTCGTTGACCTTGGCGCGGGCACCGGCGCCGCGGCCCGGACCGTGCTCGACCATTACTCCGCCGCGCATGCCATCCTCGCGGATTACTCACCGCAGATGATGGCTCAGGGGGCGGTCGAGCTCGAGCCGTACGCGGGCCGCTACAGCTACGTCGAGTTCGACCTGTCCGCCGCGGGCGACTGGCCGGCCGGCCTGCCCCGCCAGGCGGACGCCGTGATCAGCTCGCTGTCCGTGCACCACGTCAACGATGAGCGCAAGCAGAGCCTGTTCGCGGAGATCCTCGCGCACCTGGCCCCCGGCGGCTGGTACCTGAACTACGACCCGGTCAAGCCGCCGGACCCGGTGGCCGAGGAGGCGTGGCTGCGGGCCGGCGACCGGCGCGACCCGTCGGCCCAGCACAGGCGCCAGCACATGACCGACGAGGAGAAGCTCCGTTACGCGAACCACGTCCGGTACATGATCCCGCTCGAGCCGCAGGTCGGCTTCCTGCGGGCGGCGGGCTTCGAGGGCATCGACGTCTTCTGGAAGGAACTGGACTTCGTCATCTACGGCGGCCGCCGTCCGCTGTAACCCGAGGCTGGCAGCCCGCGCATGATGGAGGGTGTGGCCAGCACCCTGTCACGGTGTCCACCGGTGACGGTGTAATGCCCGTGAAGGGAAAGGACGGGGACGCCAGTGAGCCAGGCGGACGGGTTTGACGCGGTAGTCGTCGGGTCGGGACCGAACGGGCTGATCGGCGCCGTCACGCTCGCCGAAGCGGGCCTGAAGGTGCTACTTGTCGAGGCGGCGGACGAGTTCGGTGGCGGCCTGCGCAGCGGGCAGCTGACCGGGCTCGGCGGGTTCACCCATGACTGGTGCGCCACCGCGCTGCCGCTGGCCCGCGCGTCGGCCGCGTTCCGCGACCTCAGCCTCCCCGTCGAGTGGGCGTTCCCCGCGGTCCAGGCGGCCCACCCGCTCGACGGGCAGGACGCTGTGCTCGTGCACCGGGACGTGGCCAAGACCGCGGACGGGCTCGGCTCGCGGCGGGACGCCCTTGCTTGGCGGGAGACCGTCGGTGCGGCCGCGCGCGGCGGATTCGGGCTGGTGGACAGCCTGCTCTCCCCGCTGTCACCGCCCCCCGCACCGCTGCGGCTGGCCCGGTACGGGGTGTTCGGCGGCCTGCCCGCGACCGTGCTCGGCCGGACCCTGTTCGGCGGGGAGCGGGGCCGGGCCGTGCTCGCCGGGATGGCCGCGCATTCCATGGTGGACCTCCATCGGCCGATCACCGGCGGGTACGGCCTGTTGCTTGCCGCGCTCGCGCACCAGGTTGGCTGGCCGGTGGTGCGCGGCGGCTCGGCGCGGCTCGCCGCGGCCCTGGTCGGCAGGCTCGCCGAGTACGGCGGCGTCGCCGAGACCGGGCACCCGGTCAAGGACCTGGCCGACGTGCCGCAGGCCGGGATCATCCTGCTCGACCTGACGCCCCGGCAGGTGCTCGGCGTGTGCGGCGAGCGGCTGCCCGTCCGCTACGCGAGCGGCTTGCGCTCCTACCGGTACGGGCCCGGCGTCTTCAAGATGGACTGGGCGCTGTCCGGCCCGGTGCCGTGGCGCGACCCGGCGGTCGCGGGCGCGGGGACCGTGCACCTCGGCGGCACGCTCGGCGAGATCGCCCGCGCGGAGGCGGAGGTGGCGGCGGGAGGGCTACCCGAGCGGCCGTACGTGCTCGCGGTGCAGCCGTGCGCGGCCGACCCGTCGCGCGCGCCCGCCGGCCGGCACATCCTGTGGGCCTACTGCCACGTGCCGAACGGCTCCACCGCCGACCGGGCCAAGGCGATCGAGGACCAGGTGGAGCGGTTCGCCCCCGGCTTCCGCGACCTGGTGCTCGCGCGGGCCGTGCACGACCCGGCGGCCATGGAGGCGCACAACCAGAACCTGGTCGGCGGCGACATCGCGGGCGGCTACTCCGGCCTCACGCAGTTCGTCCGGCGCCCGGTGCTGACGCCCCGGCCCTGGCGCACGCCGCTGCCCGGCGTCTACCTGTGCTCCGCGAGCACCCCGCCGGGTGGCGGGGTGCACGGCATGGGCGGCCACCACGCCGCGCGGCTGGCGCTCGCGGAGCGGACTGGCAAGTAGACATCCGAACGGACGAGTGCTTCGCCCGGTCCTACCAGTGGCCGTGGCGGACCACCTCGTCGAAGGGGAGCCGGTCCGGCTTCTGAATGGGCTTGAGCGGACGGTCGGCAGGATGGCCGATGCCGATGAGGTAGGCGACGTCGTGGTCGGCGGGGACGCCGAGTATCTCGCGGGCCCGCTCCTGGTCGCCGACCGAGGAGTGGCCGGTGCCGATGCCGAGGTCGGCGGCGGCCACCATCATCGCGTACGTGGCCTGGCCGAGGTCGTACCGGCTGGTGAGCCGCATGCGGTCCTCGTCGTACTGGGGGACGACCAGCGCGATCGCCGCGGCGGCGCCCGCGATGTGCCGGGCGCCCGGCCAGACGGTCGACAGCGCCTGGAGCTGGTCCCGGTCGGTGACGACGATGAAGTTCCACTCCTGCCGGTTGCTCGCCGACGGGGCCCGCCAGGCGGCCTCGGCGATCCGCTCCAGGTCGGCCGCGCTGACCGGGTCCGGCCGGTAGGTACGCACGTTGCGCCGGGCGCGGATGGCGTCCCAGGTCTCCATAAGTGGGCTCCTTCGCTGGGCATTGTCTATCGCCTTGATAGGCATATCGCACCACAGGTCTGGCCCGCCAGCCTTTCGGTGGTCGCGAGGCGCCCCCGATCAGGCCTGAGGCCTTTGTGGTCCGACAACGATCGATGCTGCGGGTCGCGCTGGCGTCGCCGCATCATCACCCCTGCTTATGCGCTCTACCTGCGGGGTCTATCGCCGATAGAGGGACATGAGTGACTGTTGCATGGAACGAAGGGGGCGTCGTAAATTCGGGGTGATTCCACAGCGACAAGGGGCGCGAGTAGGTACATCATGGTCAGCGGGCCGCCGGCTGGACGCCTTACCCGGCTGGCTTGGCAGCGCATAGTAATCGGAAAGGTAGGAAACGTATATGACGCAGCGAAGCCTTGAGGATCTGCTGCAGACAGTCAACCCCGTTGAGCTGCTGCGGAACTCACAGGAGGGCGCCTACGTCTATCCGGTCGTCCCAACCGAGTTCTCCAACTGGAAGGCCGAGCAGGTCGCGTGGCAGAAGACCGCGGTGCTGTTCGACCAGACCCATCACATGGCGAACCTCTACATCAACGGCCCGGACGCGCTCAAGCTGATCTCCTACCTCGGGATCAACACCTTCAAGAACTTCCCGCTGAACATGGCCAAGCAGTTCGTGCCCGTCACCTACGACGGCTACGTCATCGGCGACGGCATCCTGTTCCACCACGAGGAGAACGAGTACGAGTTCGTCGGCCGCGTGCCGACCGTGAACTGGATCCAGTTCCACGTGGAGACCGGCGACTGGAACGTCGAACTGGTCCGCGACGACCGCTCCCCGTCGCGCCCCATGGGCGCGGCGGTCACCCGGTCGCAGTACCGCTTCCAGATCCAGGGCCCGAACGCCGCCCAGGTGATCGAGAAACTGAACGGCGGGCCGATCGCGGACATCAAGTTCTTCCGCACCGACTTCATCAACATCAAGGGCCGTAAGGTACACGCGCTGCGGCACGGCATGTCCGGCCAGCCCGGCCTTGAGGTCTGGGGCCCGTACGGGGAGTACCTGGAGATCCGCGAGGCGATCCTCGAGGCGGGCGCCGAGTTCGGCATCACCCCCGTCGGGTCCCGCGCCTACGCCTCCAACACCCTGGAGTCCGGCTGGATCCCGTCGCCGCTGCCCGCCATCTACACCGGCGAGAAGCTCAAGGCGTACCGCGAGTGGCTGCCCGCCGTGGGCTACGAGGGCTTCGCGGGCACGCTCGGCGGCTCGTTCGTCTCCTCCAATATCGAGGACTACTACCTCACCCCGTACGAGCTCGGCTACGGCCACATGGTCAGGTTCGACCACGACTTCATCGGCCGCGAGGCGCTCGAGGCGCTGGACAAGCCGGCACAGCGGCGGAAGGTGACCCTCGCGTGGAACGGCGAGGACGCGGGCCGGATCGCCGCCTCGCTGTTCACCGACGAGATCCCGGCCAAGGGCCTCGACGTGCCGATCTCGAACTACTCCTCGTCGAACTACGACGCGCTGCTGCTCGACGGCAAGGTGATCGGCCTTTCGCTGTTCACCGGCTACAGCCACAACGAGCGCAAGGAGCTGTCGCTCGGCGTCATCGACCCGTCGATCGACGTCGGCACCGAGGTCACGCTGGTCTGGGGCGAGCCGGACGGCGGGTCGCTCAAGGCGTCCGTGGAGCGGCCGCACAAGCAGGTCGAGGTGCGCGCCACCGTCTCGCCGGTGCCGTACTCGAGCGAGGCCCGCGAGCACTACGCGGAAGGCTGGCGCGTTAGCGGCCGCGCCTGACGGCGTTGCGAACCAAAGGTAGCCGCCCCGGGCTCAACGGTCCGGGGCGGCTGCTTGCCTGCACGGCAATTCCCGGCCGGCGCGCGTGGCGCGCTTTGCGCTCCTGCTGAATTGTTCGGATTTGCCTCTCAGGTCGAACCACGTCCCACGGGGTCCGCGTGTCACCGGGTGACAAGTGCGGATAATGTGGCCGCCATCCGCGGCCTGCGAGGAGGCGGACGTGTCCGGCAAGACGGCTGACAGGGAACGCATGGTACAGAGGGTGCACAGCGAACGGCAGCGGTGGCTTGACATGCTCCTGCGCAGGCCCGCCGACCTGAGGTCGCTGCCGTGGCGCGTAGTGGTCACGGTCATGATCGCGGGCGGCGCCGCCTGCACGGTCGGCTCGGGCGTCATCCACTTGTACCTGTGGGGCAAGCAGTACGGCTACCGGGACATACCGACGATCGGCCCGCTATTCCTTATCCAGGGCATTGTGTGCATTCTGATGGGCCTGATCGTCATCGCCAGCCGCCAGGTGGGGGTGCTGCTCGTCGCGGCTGGCCTGCTCGTCGCCTCGGTGATCGCCCTGGTCATCGCGGTTGAGGTGGGCCTGTTCGGATACAAGGACAGCTGGCTGGCGCCCTACGCGTGGACCACGTTCTACGAGGAGATCTTGGGCGGCGTGCTGCTGCTCGCGGCCGCGGGCGTGCTCGGCTACTCGGGCAAAGCGGGCCGGTAGCTCCAGCGGAACTGGTCGTCCCTGACCGGCCAGCGCACCCCGGTGGGCGCCTCGACTATCCAGTCGCCCGGGCGGGCGGTCACCTTGCCCTCCTTGGTCCTGACCACCACCGCCTCGCCGACCGGCCAGGCCAGGTGCCTGCCCACCCGCCGCCAGCGACCGCCGCCGAGCGGCTCGTGGCTCGACTGGAAGTCCGGGTCGGTGACCGTCCTGACGTTCCCCGCGTCGTCGGTGACCTGCCAGTCGCCTGCGAAGCCGTGCATCTGCTCGCCCGCGTGGGTTATCCAGGCCAGAGGCTCGCTCAGCTGGCTGGCCTGGATATGGCCGACGCGCTCGAAGAACGCGGCCTCCGGCGGGCCGCCGGGCGGGATGACGGGGAGGAAACCGACGTCCTCCAGCTGAGCGAGTTGCAGGCGCAGGTAGTCGCGCAACTCTTCGCGGAAGGCCGGCGGGAGCTCCGTCCACGGGACCACGAACTCCCCGTCCCGGCCCGCCGCGACCCGCCGCTGCTGCCAGCGGGTGTGCTCGGTGCGCGCGATGTGCGCCAGGTCTTCCTCGCTGAGCTCGATGACGCTGCCGGGCGGGACGAGGTGGACCGGCGTCCACTGCCGGCCCCGCGCAGCGGTGACTGACAGGATCGAGCGGAGCTGGAGGATGTTGTCCTGGCGGAGGAACGGGTCGAGATCGGACCAGGGCAGCCGGGCTGGGCTCCTGGCGTGCCCGGGCGGCAGCGGGTGGCTCAGCCGGTAGCACTCGTGCCAGTGCCTGGCCACGCGCGTCCAGGTGTCCTCGGGCACCTCGCCCTCGATCAGCAGGCCATGCTCGAACGGGTGCAGCAGGTCGAAGATGGCGCCGCCCATCCCGTCGCCCGCGGATGCGAGGACGAACACCGGGGTCTCCGGGTGCAGCCGGGCGACCCGCCCGGCCTCGTGGACCCCGCTCCCCGGCGGTCCCTCCGCGATGATGACGGCGGTCTCCCTTGCCTGAGCGTGATCCATCGCGTCGAGCGTGGGCAGCAGGTGATCGGTCCAGCGGACCGGGTGCGCGGCAACGACGGGCAGCGAGGCCAGTAGCGCGCTCGGGGCGGACGCGAGGTACTCGCGCCTGATGTCCGGTGACCGCAGGTCGAGCAGGGCCACGCCGGCCAGCGGCAGCGGAACAGGCGCGTCCCGTGGCGGTTGCAGGCCGGGCGCCGCCGAACGGCCGGCCGCGGCCGCCTTCACGAGCTCAGTCCGCTCCCAGGCACGGCGGGCCAGTTCGAGCAGGATGGCCAGCGTCAGGGTGCTGTCCCCGCACACCAGCAGGTGCCTGGGCCGGGTGCGCAGCACCTGTGATACGAGGCCGCGGGCGGTTGACTCGGCCGAGCTGAGCGCGTCCTCGAACCAGCCGCCCGGTGTGCCGCTGTGCGTGCCGCGCCAGTGGTCGGCGTGCCTCGGGTCGTTGATGAGCGCCACCAGGTGCGGCTGGCGGTCCGGGTCTGGCTGATAACGCCGGAGAACGTCCTTGGCCGTCATGATGACGGCCTCGTTGTCGGGGACCCGGTCGCGCAGCGCGTAGAGGTAGCTGAGCGCGCAGCCGCGCACTGCGGAGATGATCGGCCGTTGCAGGCGGGGCGACGCCGGATCGCCGATGACCACGCGCACGCCGGTGAGCTTCGCCTCCTCAAGCAGGGGGTTGTCGTCGTCCGGCTCGATCACGATGATGTCGCGCGGGTTGCGCGCCTGCTTGGCGAGCCGCCTGAGCAAGGGAAGGGTCGCGGGGCTCAGGCCCGTGAAGATGGTCGCGTCGCGCGCGAACCGGGACTGCAGCCGGTTAAGCGGCTGCCGCCAGAGGACCGATGCCACGGCGAGTGCCCCGATCAGCGTCGCGCCGAGGCCGTCGATCTGGCCGAGTTGCAGCGCGAGCGGCGGCTCCCCCATGCACGCGGCCCCGGGGGTCACGCTCTGGTAGATCATGTTCGGCGGCTGGCCCACGTACAGCTGCAATATCCAGAACGTGATGCCCGTGGTGCTCATCTGACCGCGGCAGGGGACGTAGGACGCCGTGCCGAGGACCGCGGCCACCAGCACAAGCACGACAACGGCGATCAGCCCGATCGGCGGCCGGTCGCGCCTGCGGGGCCACCAGTAGGCGGTTAGCCCGGCAACGAGCAGCGCCATCGTGGCAACAAGCGTCCAGTCCTGGTCCGGCCGGAGCAAGGGCTGCCACCAGGTGTGCGCACCGTCCAGCCAGCGCGGGTCGTATCCGTACACAAACGCGCCCCAGCACAGCAGGCCGATCGCCGTCGCGGCGAGCGCCGCGGGGACCAGCCAGGCGTGCCGCGGCCAGCCGGCCTGGCCTGCTGCGTGCGACGACATCGCCCGTGCCCTCACCTCCGCGGACGGCAGGTGGCCCCGGTCTGTCGATCCAGAGCCGGCCGTCCGCGTTATTTACGCTCTCGAATTCAAGATTGCCATGCGGTGCGGAAACACGTCGAGAGCGAAACACTGTCGGGTCAAGGCACGCGGTGCCGAAACTGCGAATCCTGCGCAGACCAGCCGCTATGCTCTCATCAACAGTTTTCTTGGCGGGATGGAGCCTTCAATGGCCGCAGGCGATCCGCTCTGGGACAGCAGGTACGCGAACATCGACATCAGCAAGCCGAACATCGCTCGCGTATACGATTGCATGCTCGGCGGGAAGGATAACTTCGCTGCCGATCGCGAATTCGTCGCGGAGGTATTGCGTTTCGCGCCGAAGGCGCCGCTCGCCTCGATCGCCAATCGTCAATTCCTGCGCCGCGTGGTGCGGTACCTGGTCGTTGAGGCGGGCGTTACGCAGTTTCTCGACCTCGGATCCGGGCTGCCGACCCAGGGGAACGTGAGCGAGGTCGCGCACCAGTACAACCCGGACGCGCACGTCGTCCACGTCGACTACGACCCCATCGTCTACACGCACAGCAAGGCACTGCTCGCCGACGCGCGGACGACCGACTTCGTGGTGGGCGACGTGCGCAGGCCCGCCGAGATCCTGGCCGATCCGCTGGTTCGCGCGCTGATCGACTTCGACCGCCCGGTCGGCCTGCTGATGTTCGCGATCCTGCATCACGTCGATGACGCCGATCACCCCGAGCGGATCGCGGACGAGTTCCGCGACGCCATGCCGAGCGGCAGCTACCTGGCCATCTCCAGCCTCCGGCTGCCCGGGCTCGAGCTGCCAGAGCAGCGCGCGATCACCATCGAGGGCGAGGCCCTGCTCGTGGGGACGCTCGGTTCCGGGCGGTGGCGCGAGGACAGCGACATCCTGTCCTGGTTCGGCGACTGGGAGATGATCGAGCCTGGCCTGGTATCGCTGCTTGACTGGCGTTCCGACGAACCGGACCGCGTCCCCTTCCCCGAGATCCAGAACAGCTTCTTCGGCGGCGTCGCCAGGAAGAAGTGACGCGATTCGAGCAGGCCGGGGGATTCTGCAAGACTGATGCTTGCTTGCCCTGAGAACTGCTCGCCCAACGCGGCTGCGCGCCAGCGCGCCGCGGACTGACCGGGGGCCAGATGGAACCTGCCGCGACCAAGCCCGCTTCACCAGCATCCAGGCTTGAGCGTCAGTCACTCGAACTGCGCACCCAGCGCCTGGCGGCCGCCCGCCGGCGGGCCACCGCCCTGCTCGCGGCCGTTACGGGCGTGTTCATCGCGGTGACCGTGGTCGGCGTCCACGGGACGCTACTCGGCTACGTGCAGGCCGGCGCCGAGGCGGCCATGGTCGGCGGCGTCGCGGACTGGTTCGCGGTCACTGCGCTCTTCCGCCGGCCGCTCGGCCTGCCGATACCCCACACGGCGATCATCGTCGAGCGCAAGGACCAGTTCGCCGCGACCCTGGGCCAGTTCGTCCAGGAGAACTTCTTGAACGCCGACGTTCTCGCCGAGCGCATCCGCTCGGCCGGCCCCGCGCCCCGGCTGGCCGCGTGGCTGTCGGATGAGGGCAACGCCGCGCGCTTCGCGGGCCACGCCGCGGACCTCGTTGTTACCCTGGCCGGGACGCTGCGCGACGAGGACGTGCAGAGCGTGCTGACCACCGAGGTGATCAGGGCGGCGGCGGCCGTCGAGGTGGCGCCGCTCGCCGGGCGGGCGGTGGGCGTGATGATCGCCGGCGGCCATCACGGCGTGCTGTTCAACGGCCTCGTCACGGCCGCCGACCGCTACCTCGCCGAGCATCATGACGAGCTCAGGGAGCGGTTCGAGGAGGAGGCGCCCCGCTGGCTGCCCGACGCGGTGTACGGGAAGGCGTTTGACCGGCTGTATGCCCGGTTGCGTGAGCGGCTGGCCGCGATGGCCGACGACCCGGAGGACGAGGCCAGGCGGCAGTTCGAGGCGTGGGTCGCCGGCCTTCCCGAACGGCTCAAGACCTCACCGGAGCTGCGCGAGCGAGGGGAAAGCATCAAGCGCGACCTGCTGGCCAGCGCCGGGCTGCGGGACTGGACCTCGTTGCTGTGGAAGAACACCAAGGAGACGCTGCGCGTTCAGGCGGCCGACCCCGACTCCGAGCTCCGCCGTCGGCTGGCCGCCGCGCTGACCGCGGCGGGCCGCAGGCTCAGCGCCGACCCCGCGCTGCAGGAGAGCCTGGAGCGGGTCGTCGAGTCGGGGGCCCGCACCCTCGCCGGCCAGTTCCATGACGAACTGGCCGGCCTGGTCACCGGGACCATACAGCGGTGGGATGCCGCCGAGACATCGACCCAGCTGGAACTGCTGCTAGGGCGAGACCTCCAGTTCATCCGCATCAACGGCACGGTCGTCGGCGCCGGGGTGGGGCTGGCATTGCATGCCATCGCCCTTGCTCTCAGCTGAGCGCGGACGCTCGCGGGAGCGGCCCGTTCTGGCCGGTCACGAAGTTTACCGGCATTTGTCAGCGGACGGCGTGTTTGAAAACGCGTTTTCTGAGCAGTCGTTAGTGGCCCGGGACCCGGGACTTGCCCGCTGAATAGGAGACTCCGATGATCATCCTCGGACTTATCTTGCTCGTTATCGGCTTCGTCTCGAAGATCGCGATCCTCTGGACGATCGGCATTATCGTGCTGGTCGTCGGCCTCATCCTGGTTCTCCTCGGAGCAACGGGGCGCGCGGTCGGCGGTCGCCGGCATTACTGGTAGCCGGCATTACAGGTAGCCGGCCCGCGACGCCGGCGCGGACCCGGCGGTCAGGTGCCGCCGGGTCCGCCCATGCCGTCTATCACCTCGCCCTTGATCCTGGCCAGGTTGTCGGCAAGCTCAGACGCCTCGCCGAGGTTCCAGTCGGGCATGATGAACTCGTCAAAGCCAAGCTCGGCGTACCGGCCGAGCTGGTCGGCTACCTGACCTGCCGAGCCGGACAGGACGGGCCGGCCGGCCGGGGCCGCGCCGCCGCCCAGGTCGATGAACGCGTTGACCGAAGTCCGCATCGTCGCCGGGTCGCGACCGACCGCCTCGCAGGCCTCGATCAGCGCCGCGCGTTGCCCAGCGGCCTGTTCCGGTGCGCCCCAGGTATTCCACTCGTCGGCGTGGCGCGCGGTGATGCGCAGCATCCGCGGGCCGCGGGTTCCGACGAGGATGGGCAGGGGCGACTGGACCGGCTTGGGATCGCACGGCGCGTCGGTGATGTCGTAGCAGGCGCCGTGGAAAGTGGTGGACTCCTCGGCGAGCAGCGAGCGGACGATCTGGATCGCTTCCTCAAACCTGCTCACCCGCTTACCGGGCGGTTCCAGCTCGATGCCGTAGGCGCGGTGCTCGTTGACCTGCCAGCCGGCGCCGAGCCCGAGGACCATGCGGCCACCGGACAGCACGTCGATCGCGGCGGCGCGCTTGGCGAGCAGCGCGGGGTGGTGCACCGACGTGGGTGAGACGAGGGTGCCGATCCGTACCCGGCTGGTGACCGCGGCCAGGGCAGGCAGCAGCGCCCAGACCTCGTACGCGTCGCCGCGCGCGGGCGTGGCGTCGCCGGTGTTCGGCATGTAGTGGTCGGCGTACCAGACACCGTGCCAGCCGGCGTCCTCCGCGGCGCGAACCTCAAGCAGGAGGTCGGCGGGTGCGCGGTTGTTTACTGGCCAGAGCGAGAACTTCACGGGACAACTTTACGTAAGTGGACCGCCGGGGCGCTTGGCGCCCCGGCGGCGGCGGTGCCGGCGGGCTTGACGCGTTGTCACGCTTCGGCCGGCGCTTCCGCACCTCTACCCGACGACGCGGCCCAGGCCGCACAGGTACATGGTGACCTGGTGCGCGATGTGCAGGTCGGTGATCACGCTAAGAGCGATGAGAGCGGTGCCGATGAGCAGCGCCGCCATGATCGAAAGCACGATACGCCAGTACCTGACGCAGATACCGCCGACGATGAGGACGAGCAGAGCGATCGTCTGCCCGCCATCCGAGTGCAGAAGGTGATTGGGCATGGTGTGCCCCCTGACACGTGTAGCCGTCGTGATGGCGTGACGACCGGACCGTGCAGGCGCTCGCGGGGCTTGTCAGGCGCCCGCGTGTGCAATGGTGCTACTCCATGTTGTAGGACAGGATCCATGCACTGGTCCGGTGCGGATGCGGCCGGATTTGTACCGTCCGGCCGCGCCTCACCGATTACCAGCGTTGAAGCCAAGTGGCCATTTCCTCCCCCTTACCCCCTGAGGCGGTACTACGGCCCATAGAGCTCAGACCGTTCGTATTGCCTCAGAGTCCCATGCTCTGTATTCCCGTAACTTTGGTAATCAGTCGTCACTCAAGGAACGAGCTGGGCAGATCGGTACATCACCTAGGTGACGGCCGCGCCGGGCAAGTGGCGGAAGGGCCGTTACGTTACGGGCGGCCGAAGCCCCGTGGGCCAGAACCGAATCCCTGGCCGGGGAAACCAGGGCCACCGTGCCCGGGCCAGCCGCCGTAGCGGGACCCGTAGCCGCCGTACCACGACCCGTGGTAACCGAAGCTCGCCCGCCCGTTGTACTGGAAGCTGGCCTGCGAGCCGTCCGCCTCCGTCCAGGGCCGCGATCCGGCGGTTGACTGAGGGCGCGTCGTTGCGGCCGTCACCGGGTACGTCGCCTGCGGCGTGGCGGTCGCCCGCGGCGTGGCGGTCGCCCGCGGGCGCGCCGGCGTGGTCGGCCGCGCGGCGGCCGTGGTCGCCGGTACCGTCTTGGGCGCGCTTGCCGTGGTCGGGGCGCCCAGGGCGGCGACCGCCGTGCCGCCGAGGCTGAGCGTGGCCGCGAACACTCCGGCGGTGGCGATGGCCGCGAGGGCGAGAAGCGCGATCATCGCGGTGATCAGGCCGGTGCGGAAGCTGATCTCCTCAAGCCGGGCATTGACGGCCGCGTGAAGGCGCGAGTGAGCGCGCGTTCCGCTGTACCCGCCCGCATTCACAGACATGGACGATACAGATAAAGGCGGCGGATTGTTAGTGTTACGACCGATTCGCGCCGAAACCAGCTGGGTCAAAGAGCCGGACGAGGCTTGCCGGGGGCGACGGTGCGGGCCAGGATCCCGAGCGTGGCGCGCAGCGCGCTCTCTGGTACCACCGGGAAAATCGCGGCGTCCTTCCAACTCTGCTCGATGGCCGACCAGTCGTAGTACGACGTCACGAGCGTGCCCGCGTCGATTGGCTCAAGGCGGTAGCCGTAGACGTGGCCGATATTGAACTGGCCGCGGATGGTCCAGGCAATTTCCCTGTCCGGCTCGAGTGCGACGATTTCGACGGTCACGTCGTAGAGGCCGAGCGGGTAGTCGTTGAGCGCTTCCCTGTCCATGTGCACGACGAAGGTATCGCCCGCCTTGGTGACAATTGCCCCGCTGGCTTCCATCAGCATGCCAGAGCTGTCGATGGCGACGTGGCCCCTGGGATCGGTGAGCACTGCGAAGATCGCTTCCGGCGTCGCGGCGATGGCCCGCTGAACTTCAAGTCGTTCCGACACGAGCCGATTCTCGCACGTCGGCGCGATGGCCTGCCATTAATGCGTTGATGAGCGATCAATGCGCGGCCTAGTGTCGAGCCCATGTCGATCACCGTCCGGCCAGTGCGCGATGCCGGGGATTATGCCGCCTGGCGGCAGGTGCGCATTGCCGTAGTCCCCGGCGAGCGGGCGGACTCAGTGGAGGCCCTGCGCGCGCAAGCAGGCCCGCACCGCGAGTTCCTGATCGCCGAGATGGACGGCGTGCTGGCCGGCTCGGGCCTCGTCGGCAAGTCGGACCTGGCGGGCGCGGGTGCCATGGCGGTGCGGGTGCTGCCGGACATGCGCCGCCGGGGCGTTGGCACGGCGATCTTGCGGGTACTCGCCGAGCGGGCCGCCGCCCTGGGGTTCGACGTGGTGAACAGCCACGTCGATGACCCTGGCTCGGCGCGGTTCGCCGAGCGGTACGGTTTCCGCGAAATGGACCGGGAGGTCGAGCAGGTCCGCGTGATCGGTGACGAGCCGGCGCCGACCCTACCGGACGGCGTCGTGATCCTCCCGGTCAGCGAGCGGCCCGGACTATGGCGGGCGGCCTACCACGCCGTGGGGGTACAGGCATTCCAGGACATGGCTACCCGAGCACCGCTTGAGGTCAGCCTGGAGCAGTGGGAACGGGACTGGATCACGGATGAGGACGCCATGTTCGTCGCCCTGGCCGACGGTGAGGTGATCGGCTGCGCCGGGCTCCTGCCAGATACCGACGACCCGGGCCGAGCCGAGCAGGCGCTCACCGTGGTACGCCGGGACTGGCGCCGTCGCGGCGTGGCGGCCGCGCTCAAACGCACCTCTCTGGCCTGGGCGGCGGCTCACGGGCTGCGGGAGGTCTACACCTGGACGCAGCGCGGCAACCATGACATGCGAGCACTCAACGAGCACCTGGGCTTCGTCACGAGCAGGGAGAGCCTCAGCGTGAGCGCCAGCCTGCCGCTGCCGCTATGACTTGTCGACGAGGTCGCTGACCGGCTTCACCCCCGCCGTGCCGTTCCGCAGGCGCCGCAGCAGGCCGCCGAAGTACCACAGCGCGGCGAGCACCAGAGCGTAGCCGAGCATCTTGTCCGAGCCGTGGAACGGCGCGGGGAAAGAAAGCGCCACCATGATCACCACGGTGTAGGCGAGCACGAACCCGATGACGGGCCACGCCCACCGGCCGAGTGAGAACGCGCCCGGGATGCTGTCCGTGGTGCGCCGCCTGATGGCGTAGGCCACGGTGATCAGGAAGTAGATGATGTAGGGGATGATCGCGGTCGCGCCAACGAGCGTGCCGAACGAGCTTGGCTGGTTGTACCCGTAGATCATCACGCCGATGTCGATCACACCGAACACGAGCAGCGCCACCACGGGCGTCTGGCTGCGCTGGTGGATCTTCCGCAGCGCGCCGGAGAACGGCAGCATGTTGTCCCGCGACAGCGAGTAGACCAGCCTGGCCTGGGCGCCGCTGCCGACGACCAGGATCGAGAACATCGAGAAGACGACGAACGCGACGAAGACCTTCACCAGCCAGGACGGCAGCCAGTAGCCCGCGATCGCCAGCAGCGGCAGCGGCGCCGACTCCACGGTCTTGAGGTCGGGGATAGCGAGCGTGAAGCCGATCAGCGCGACCATGCCAAGCACGACGGAGCCGGCCACGGCCCACAGCACGCCGCGGGGCACGCTGCGGCGCGGGTCCACCGCGTCCTCGGACATGTCGGCGGCGAGCTCGAACCCGACCAGGGTGAAGGCGCCGAGCAGGCCGGCCAGGGTGAAGGCGTACCAGGTCGGGTTGTGGTAGACGGAGGTCGTGCTGGTGAGGATGCCCGCGCCGTACTGTTCGGGCTTGGACTTCACTCCCCACAGCACGAGCAGCAGCACGCCGAACACGACGGTTCCGATGATCTCGGTGAACACCGCGATGTTGTTGACCCGCGCGGCCACCTGGATGCTGATGAGGTTGATCACCACGGGCAGCAGCATCAAGATGATCGCCACCGCGAGCACCAGGTGCGGGCTCGGGTTGTCGACGTTGAACTCGCTGAGCAGAAGCGGCGCTGCCACCTGCAGCATGATCGCGCCGCCGCCGACCGCCATGTAGAGCAGGCCGGCGAAGCCGACGAACCAGCCGTAGCTGGGGTTCACCAGCCGCGCGCTCCACTGGTAGGCGTAGCCGGCCAGCGGGATACGGGTGCCGAGCTCGGCGACGACCAGGGCGATCATCAGGTTGCCGACCCCGACGATCGGCCACGTCCAGATGGAGGCGGGCCCCCAGTAGGCGAGGCCGAACCCGTAATTCAGGAAGATTCCCGTGGTGATGGAAACGATCGAGAACGCGATCGCGAACATCGAGAAGAACCGAAGCGAACGCCTGAGCTCGGGCTTGTAGCCGGCCCGCTCAACGACCGACTCCGGAGAGTCTGCCTGGTTTAGCGGAACGGGTGCGGGCGCTGCCGGGTCGGGGTCGGCTGCTCTGGAGGACATGTGACCTACTTTCGGTTTCGCTATCTCACTCGGACTGCTCTCTGGGTTGCGGTTGCTTGCTGGCTGATTCGCTTGCTTACTGGCCGACCTGCTTGCGGACGGCGGCGAACCCCTGGTCGGTCGCCTCCAGCGCCCGCGCGATGTCGTCGCCGGTCATGGCGGCGGAAACGAACCAGTTGTGCCGTGGGTGCAGGTAGGTGCCGCCGCGCAGGGCCTCGGCCGCGAACACGTCGGCCAGCCGGTGGTCCTCGTCCCCGGCGAAGGAGAGGTACGGCATCGCGGCCGGGCCGGTGTAGCTGACCGCCAGGTCCCACGCGTGCGCCTGCGCCAGGATCCCGGCGCGCAGCGCGGTGCCTGCCCGCTCCATCGCCTCGACCGCGCGCTCTTCGGCGAGCGCGGTGATGGTGGCGATCGCCGCCGCCATCGGGACGGCGGAGAACCAGAACGAGCCGGTGACGTACAGCTGGCGCGCACCGTCGCGGAACGCGTCGTTACCGAGCACCGCGGCGAGTGCGTGGCCGTTCGCTATCGCCTTGCTCCAGGCGGACAGGTCGGGATCCACGCCGACCGGCTCCCAGCTGGAGCCGAGGTGCAGCCGGAACCCGCAGCGCACGTCGTCGAGGATGAGCGCGGCCCCGGCGGCGTCGCACAGCGCGCGCAGGCCGCGGGCGAACTCGGGATCGACCAGTTCCTGGTCGTGGCCGGCGTCGTGCTTGAACGGGCTGACCAGGATGCCCGCCAGGTCGTCGCCCGCCTCGGCAGCGGCCTGCCGCACGCTGTCGAGGTCGTTGTAGGTGTAGTAGCCGAGGTTGGCGCGGTCCTGCGGGGTGACGCCGGCCGGCCGGGGCGTGCACCAGGGCGCGGCGCCGTGATAGGCGCCGGAGGCGACGAGGATCTTGCGCCGCCCCGTCCGCGCCCGGGCGATCGTGCAGCACATGGTGGTGGCGTCGGTGCCGTTCTTAGCGAACATCGCCCAGTCCGCGTGCCGGACCGTCCGCACCAGCAGTTCGGCGAGGTCCACCATGACCGGGCCCGGGGCGTTCTGGCAGTCGGCGAGCGCGGCCTGGGCCGCCACGGCCTCCTCCACCCGGGGGTGCTTGTGGCCGAGCACGACCGGACCGTAGCTGCACATCAGGTCGACGTACTCGTTGCCGTCCACGTCCCAGACCCGCGCGCCGCGCCCGCCGCGCATGAACTGCGGGTAGACGGCGGGCAGCAGCGCGGTCGACTGGTGCCCGTACATCCCGCCGGGGATCACCGCCCGCGCGCGTTCCCGCAGCCGCTGGTCCACGGTTCGCCCGGTCGTTTCGCTTGGCTGCTCAGTCATGGACCTGCTCCTTTTCCTGTTCGTGTTGCGCTGCCGCTTGCTGGGCGGCCCGCCGCGCCGCCGCGGCGGCGATCCGGCTGGCGGCCTCCGGCTGGGCGCGGCCGAGGAAGTCAAGCACCTGGCCGAGGCTCGCGATGCCGGCGTCCGACCCAAGGCCGGTGGCGGCGAGCGAACCGCAGGCGATGCCGAGCCAGGCCGCGTCGACGCAGCCGGCCCCGGCAAGCAGCCCGGTGAGCATGCCCGCGGTGAAGGCGTCGCCGCAGCCCGTGGTGTCCACCACGTCGACCGGGATGGCGGGCAGCGCCACCGGGGCGCCGCCGCCCGGCCAGGCGACCAGGCAGCCGTCCGCGCCGCAGGTGACGGCCACGCCGCCGGCGCCGAGCGCGAGGATGTCCGCGATGGCCGCGTGCAGGTCGTCGCGGCCGGTGAGCGCGAGCAGCTGGTCGGCGTTCGGCAGGAACCAGTCCGCCGCGCCGAGCAGCCCGGCGATCCGGTCCAGGTCCCGCGGGCGGCCGGGGTGCAGCACGTCCACGGCGACGAGCGCCCCGCCTGCCCGGGCCGCCGCGACCACCTGGGCAAGCCCGGCACCGACGATGCCGCCGAGCGCGTCGGGGCCGCCGATGAGCAGCGCGCGGCTGCGGCGCACCCGGTCCAGGTCGACGTCGGCGAGCTCGAGCAGCGACGTCGCGCCGGGCACGTGCAGCGCGGGGCGCTCGCCGTTCGCCCTGATCGGCAGGATGGTGGCCGAGGTCTGGACCCCGTGTTTGCGGGCCAGCCCGCTGGTGTCGACACCGTGCCTGGCCAGTGCGATGGCGACCACGTCCCCGAGCAGGTCGTCGCCGATCGCCCCGACCGCGAGCACGTCGGCGCCCAGCTTGGCGAGGTCGACGCCGGTGCCGGCGGCGGTGCCCGCGGCCGTGGCCCGGATCTCGGTCAGCCGGGCGCTCCCCTGGCCTGGCGGTATGGCCTCGACCGGCCTGCCGAGCACGTCGAGGATGTGGGCCCCAAGCACGGTCACCGGGCCGAGCGGCCAGGTTCCCGGGATTTCGCGCTGACGGCTGGTCATGGGCGCGGCGTCCTTCCCGTGGGCACCGCGTCCTTGCGGTACGTTGAGGGGATATTAGACGGACGTCCGATAAAACAACAGATGCTGCGGCGAGCGGGTTGGGAGACCCTGAGTCATGCCGAAGATCGTTAACTGGGATGAGCGGCGCGACGAGATCTTGGCTGCCACCTGGCGGGTGATCGCGCGCGACGGCATCGCCAAGGCCACCATCAGGGCCATCGCCCGCGAGGCGCACTGCTCGGCGGGTATACTCGCACACTACTTCGACGACAAGGCCGACATCCTCGGCTCGGCGCTGATGCTGTCGCACCGCCGGGTGGTGGCGCGAATGGACGTCAGGGTGGCCGGCCGGACGGGGCTCGACGCGCTCGGCGTGATCATGCTCGAGGCGCTGCCGCTTGACGACGAGCGCGACCTCGAGGCGCAGATCGAGATCAGCTTCTGGGGACGGGCACTTGGCAACCTAGAACTGCGGACGGTGCAGAACGCCGAGTTCGACCGGTTCGCTCGTCGGCTGCGCGCCCACCTCGCGGAGGCGCGGGAGCACGGCGAGCTGCGCGCCGGCGTGGACCTCGACGTGGCGGCCCACCAGCTGCTCGTGCTGATCGACGGGCTCAGCGCCCAGCGGGTGCTCTACCCGGGCCGGGTGCCGGCCCTCAGGCAGCGGCAGATGCTCGACGCGCTGCTCGACAGCTTCCGTCCGTTTCCTCGCTGACGGCGGGCATGGCAGTTCAGGCTTGCGGCAGGCCGCAGAGCCGGTCGGATATCTCGCGGAGCCGGCGCCTGGCCTCCGCATCGCGGGCCTGCGGGTTCGGCTCGGCCCCGGCGGTCCCGTTGAAGAAACGGCCGGTGACCCCGTCGAGCCCCGGGTCGGTGACGAGCCGCAGGGTCGCGCGGACGCCATCTTCCAGCGAGCTGGCGGGCGCTGCGCCGGCGTCGAGGACGATCTTGGTCGGCATGAACGTCGCGGGATGCAGGCAGTTCGCCGTCACCTGGCGCGGGTCCAGCTCGTCGGCGAGGTCGAAGGTGAACATGATCTGGGCGAGCTTGCTCTGGCGGTAGGCAAGGAAGCCGTCGTAACGGTCTCGCAGCATGACATCGTCGAAGTCGACCGGCGCCTGGCCCAAGGACGCGACGTTGACGATGCGAGCCGGCGTGCTGTCCTGCAAGCACGGCAGCAGCCGCCTGGTGAGCAGGTACCCGGCAAGGTAATTGACGGCGAACCGGAGCTCGTGCCCGTCACTGCTTTCCTCACGGCGGTCCGCGCCGTTGGTGGTGAAGCCGATGCCGGCGTTGTTGACGAGCGTTCCTAGCTGCGGGTGCTCGGCGGCCACCCGATCGGCCAGGCCGCGGACCTCGTCGAGCGACGCGAAGTCGGCGCGGAACCAGTGCAGGCGCCGGCTGCCGGTGGCTGCGGCGATGTCGTCGATCGCCTGCTGCCCGCGGGCATCGTCCCTGCCGTGGATGAGCAGCGTCGCGCCGGCGGCGGCCAGCTCTGCCGCCAGCACCCGTCCCAAGCCATCGGTTGCCCCGGTGATCAGGATGGTCTGCTCGTCAAGTGGCCGCATCAGCGCCTCCTTATCCTGCTAAACCGGCCAGCACCGGATCGCGAGGAGTCAACCGATCCTTACATGTCTCCGGGGGCGATGACCGGTGATTCGATGCAGTCGGCCACGGAGCGGAGGAACCCGGCCCGGCGCGGCTTGCTGGCATGATCGTGGTGGTGAAACGAGTCAAGGAGACGAGATGACGAACGCGGACTGGACCGATGACGGGCGGACTCCCGAGCAGCGGCTCGCGGCACTTGGCCTTGAGCTGCCGGCGCCGTTCCCGCCGGCCGCGTCCTATCGCTCGGTGCGGGTGCACGGGGATATCGCCTACGTTTCCGGGCACGGGCCGATGCGGGGCGGCGCAGCGGTCTACCGGGGCAAGCTCGGGGCCGGCGTGGACATCGAGACCGGCAAGCTATCGGCCCGGCTGACCGCGCTGAACGTCCTCGCCTCCGTTAAGGAGCAGGTCGGCGAGCTCAGCCGGGTTACTGGCTTCCTCAAGCTGCTTGTCCTGGTCAACGCGACCACGGACTTCGAGTTTCCGCACCAGGTCGCCGACGGCGCGAGCGACCTGCTGTTCGCGCTGTACGGCCCGTCAAGCCGGCACGCGCGCTCCGCGATCGGCGTCGCCTCGCTGCCGATGGGCATCACCACGGAGGTCGAGGCGATCCTCACCCTCGGGTAAGACCGCCGCCCGTTCGGGCGACCCTCGGCATGTCTGGCAGGTGGAGTTATCCCACGGAGGAACTGACGATGACGGGCTGGGTGTCCTGGCCGTTGACGCTGTCGAAGATGCCCGGGGCGTCCTGGAACTCGCCGCTCGGGTTGCCTTGCATGGTCGAGGACTCGATCCGCAGGGTGCCGCCGCCGGCGTTGACGACGAAGAAGATGCCGCCGCCGCCCTCGCGGGCGGTGTTGCCGTGGATGACCGTGCCAGAGATAGTGAGGTCGTAGGCGTTGCCGTCGGTGTAGATCGCGCCGCCGCTGCCGCCGCCCGGCGTGCCGGCCTGGGCGGGGTTGGCGCCCCAGCCGATCGCCTTGTTGCCGGCCAGCAGGCAGTTGATGATGTCGAAGTTCGCGTAGAGGCCGCTGAGCGCGCCGCCGTTGGAGCAGCTGTCGTCGCTGAAGGTGTCACCGGTGAGGTAGACGGGACTGGCCGGGTACATGCCGACGGCGCGGATCGCGCCGCCGCCAAGGTCAGGGCCGCTCGCGTAGCAGCTGTCGCCGGAGAACACGGAGTTGACGACCTTGAGCTGGCCGCCCTCGGCGAAGATGGCACCGCCGCCGTACACCGAGCTGCCACTGACCTGCGGGGTGGCGGAGTAGGCGTCGGTGACGTCGAGGTTCTCCACGACGAGCTGCGGCCACTGCTGTTGCCAGCCGGCGTTCATGGACAAGACCTGGGTCTTCCCGCCGCCGGTGAGCGTCACCTTGCCGCCGCCGTCGAGTACTACCAGGCGGCTGCTGGCAGCCACGATGGCCGCGGCGGTCATGGTGATGGTGACCGGGGACGGGCCGCAGCTGAATGTGATGACGCCGCCCGCGGCGACCGCCGCGATTACCGCCACCGACGTGCAACTGGCCGGCGTGCCGTTACCGATCACGCGGTCCGGGTGGCCGGTGACGACCGCCTGCGCGGACGCCGGGACGGCCGCGTGCCCGTCAGGGTTGCCCGCGGCGGGCCGGGCACCGCCCGGGCTGGCGGGGGCCGTCCGCGGCGCGGCAGTGCCGGACGCGCCCGGCGCCGTTTTGACGGCGTGCACCACGGCGGACGCGACCGCCACCGGCGCGCCTGGCGCCGTGGCGGCGCTGGGCACCGCGGTACCCGAGACCGGCGCCGGCGATGCGCCGGGAACCGGCCCTGCGCACGCGGTAACCGTCACGCCCGCGGCCGCAGCGGCCAGGACCGCACGAGCCACCCGGGCAAGGCCCCGGAGGACCCTGTCGCGACCGTGCACCGACCTCATGGCGCATGATGCTAGACCTACACTCACCGCGGGTACTAGGACTCAAGGCCACACCTGCGAAGGAGCATCCATGTCTCATAGCGTCTATTCGGTTAGCGAGGTCGTCGGGTCCTCTACGGAGAGCATCGACGATGCCGTCAAGGGAGCGATCAGCCGGGCCGCGCAGACCCTGCACAACCTCGACTGGTTCGAGGTGGCGGAAATCCGGGGCCGGATCGAGGACGACGGTACCTGCCACTTCCAGGTGCGGGTGAAGCTCGGCTTCCGCCTGGATGAACGTCCCTCCTGAGGGGAAGCGGGGCGGGCTCGGCATGGGCCGGCTACACGCCCAGCCGAGTCCGTGTCCCGCATGGTCCGTTTGCTGGGGAGGCGGCTGGGGTAGCCGCAAAGCCGGACGCCGGATCGCGACGGCGGGTTTGAGCATGCGGCGGAGGACTGACTGACATGGCGAGCGTGAGCACGTGGGAACGGATAGAGCGCCGGAACCTGCACCGCCGGGAACGGTGGCGCAGGCATCTCCGGCCGGGGGACCGACCGGACCCCTCGAGCCCGGCCGGCACGGACAAGCTGCCGCAGGTCAAGCACATCGTCATGCTGATGATGGAGAACCACTCGTTCGATAACTACCTCGGCACCCTCGGCCGGGGGGACGGGTTCCCCCTCGGTGAGGACGGCGCGCCGGATGCCGCGAACCCGGACTCCGCGGGCACCATGATCCGGGCCTATCACGCCCCGTCCACCGTGCAGCAAGACGGCGTGCCCACCCAGAGCTGGTGTGCCAGCCACATCCAGTGGGCCGACGGCAAGATGACCGGTTTCGTGGCGGCGACCGAGCAGGTCATGCCGGAGGGCTGTGACAAGACCGCGGCCATGGGCTACTGGACCGAGCAGGACCTGCCCTTCTACCACGGGCTTGCGAGGACCTTCCCGCTGGCCGATCGCTGGTTCAGCTCCTGCCTCGGGCCAACGTTCCCGAACCGCCGGTTCCTGCTGGCGGGGACGGCCAACGGGCTGATGGACGACCTGCCGTTCAACCTGCTCGACCGGCCGAAGGCGGGCACCATCATGGAGATGCTGACCCGGCACGGCATCTCCTGGGTCAACTACCGGCCGGCCGGCAGCGACCAGACCCAGTTCCGCCGCTACCTGCGGTACCGGAGCCGTCGGCACCGACACCACCTGACCTCCTACGGTCGGCCGCTGCGCAGGACAAGCGAGGCGTTCAAGCGGGACCTCCAGTTCACCGCGGCCATCTACCCGCTCGGGATGGCCGGCTACATGGCCCACGTCCGCAGCATCGACCAGTTCTTCGCGGACGCCGACTCAGGAAACCTGCCGTCGTTCTGCATCGTCGACCCGGACTTCCGCGGCTTCTCCGAGGAGAACCCGCAGGACATCCGCAAGGGGGAGAGCTTCGCCGCCGAGGTGATCAACCGGGTCATGCACGGCCCCGGCTGGGCAGACACGCTGCTCATCTGGGTGTACGACGAGGTCGGCGGCTACTACGACCACGTGCCGCCGCCCCCGGCGGTCCCGCCGGACGACGTGCGCGGCAGCAGCATTGCCACCCGCCCAGGCCTGCCGCGCACCCTGCTCAAGCTGCTGTTCCCCGGCTACGTGCGCCATGCCGAGGAACTCGTCGCGGGCCCGGACGCCTATGACACCTACGGGTTCCGGGTGCCTGCGGTGATCGTGTCGCCCTACGCGCGCCCGGACTGTGTCCTTTCCGACGTGTTCGATCACACCTCGGTGCTCAAGCTCATCCAGGAGAAGTGGAACCTGCCCGCGCTGACCCGGCGGGACGCGGCGGCGCTCGCGCCCCTCGGCGCGCTCGACCTGACGGCTCCGCCGGCCTTCCTGACACCGCCGGAGCTGCCCAAGCCGGCGCTTGAGTGGGGCAGCTGGTAGGCGGCGGGGGAGAGTGGATCCGGCTCCGTTGGGATCCTCCCGTGGTTATTAGGTAAAGCTGATCACCACTGTGAGTGATGGGGTGGAAGAGCCCTGCTACGGGCTGGGACTAGCGCGTGCTCAGCGTGCGCGCGAACGCGGCGAACTCCGCCAGCGCATTGTCGGCCTCAGGCAGGAAGCCGAACAGGATGAAGGAGTGCACGCTGTCGGCGACCGGGCGGAATGTGACCGGCACGCCAGCGTCGCGGGCCCGGTCGGCCAGCCGCTGCGCGGCCGGGAACAGCGCCTCCGGCTCGGCCGCCTGGATGAGCAGCGGTGGCAGGCCGGACAAGTCCGCGCGCACCGGGGACACCAGCGGGTGGCCGGGATCGGTGTCCTGGATATAGCAGGCGGCCAGCTGGATCAGCGCGATGCGGTTGAGCCACGGGTCGGAGTCGGCGGCGGGGCCGAGCTGGTCCGCCGACAGCGCCAGGTCGCAGAGGGGGGAGACGACATGGAGGCCGGCGGGCATCCGGGTGGCCAGGCCCAGCCCGCCCGCATCGCCTTCCGCGGCCCCGCCGCCCGCCGCGCGGCCGCCCGCCCCGTCGCGCAGGGCCAGGGCGAGGCTGAGGGCGAGGCCGCCGCCTGCGCACTCGCCGCTGACGATGACCGGGGCCCGCGGGTACCGGCGGGCCAGCCAGCGGTAGGCGGCGAGCACATCGTGCAGCGCCGCGGGAAACGGGTGCTCCGGCGCGAGCCGGTAGTCGGGGACGAGCGCCCAGCCGCCGGCCGCCTCAGCCAGCCGTACGGCGAGCGGCACCGACAGCTCCGCCGAGCCGAGCGCGTAGCCGCCGCCGTGCAGGTGCAGCACCACCGGTGCCCGCGAGTCCGGGGAAGGCGACCGCGCCGGGCGCCCGATAAGCAGCGCGGGCGTGCCGTCGCAGCTGACCGTGGCGGCCGGCCCGCCCCCGGTCGGCGGATGCAGCCTGTCCCGGACGAACTCGGCGTAGCCTTGGCGCTCGCCGAGCCAGCCCGCGGCGCGGTGCTCGCCGGTCAGCGCGCCGCGCCACAGGTCGTAGGCGCGCCGCGCCTCCGGGCGGCGCATCGGGTTGCCTGGCCCGGCCGTGCTCTGCTCGAACTCCGCCGCCGACTGCCGCGCGGCGGTGACCGGGTCGTGCGCGAGCAGCCATTCCTGCATCGGCGGTCCGGCCGGGCTGAGCCGCTCGAGCCCGCGAAGGTAGCCATTGCGCGCCCGGACTTGGACCGGGTCGCTGGTCTGGCTGTTGCGCAGGTTGACCCGGGAGGACTCGAGCATCCGGGCGGTGCGGGCCTTGCGGCGGAACGCGTACTCCCGCAGCGCTGCCTGCTCGTTCCCCGCCCCGGCCCGCTGCAGGCAGGCGGCGAGCATGACCGCGTCCTCGAGTGCCATGCCTGCCCCCTGCCCCGCGCTTGGCGGCGCCGGGTGCGCGGCGTCGCCGAGCAGCACCACGCGGTCCGACCCCCAGGTCTCCAGCGGGTCGCGGAAGTAGATCCCGGTGATCAGCGCCCCGTCCATCACCGCGAGCAGGTCGCGCAGCGCCGGGCAGGCGTCCGCCAGGGACGCGCGCAGGTCGGCCAGGTCGCCGGACGCCGTCCAGGACTCACGGTGTACCTCGGTCGCGGGCACGAAGGCGCTCAGGCTGTAGACGCTCTCCGGGTGCCCGTCGTGCCGCAGCGGGTAGAGCAGCACGTGGCGGCGCGGACCGTACCAGGACATGATCTTCGCGTCGTAGCGGGCCGGCACCTTCTCCCGCGGGATCAGCCCGCGCCAGACCACGACGTCGGTGAACCGGGCCTCCCGCTCGCCGATGAGCTGCCGCCTAGTCGCCGAGCGCAGGCCGTCCGCGCCGACCAGCACGTCACCGCGCACCTCCTCCCCTCCTGCGAGCTCGACGCGCACGTCGTCCGCGGTCTCCTCGAAGGCGACGACGCGGCTGCCAGTGCGCACGCACTCCGCCGGCAGCTCGAGCAGCAGGCTGGTCAGCAGGTCGGCGCGGTGCCCGCAGTAGTACGGCTCGCCGTACTTCGCCGCCCGCGGCTCAAGTGACGACTCGGTGATGAGCTGGTTGTCGCCGAGGCCGCGCTGCTCGGCGACGTCGATGCGCGCCGCGGTCTTCCGCCAGAACGCGTCGGCCTCGAGGTAGCTGAGCGCCTTCATCGCGTTCACGTACAGCCCGAGCCCGGCCCCGATGGCGGTGAACGCGGGGGCTTGCTCGAGCACCAGCGGCTCGATGCCGGCCTTCCGCAGGGCGATGGCCGTGGCAAGCCCGCCGGTGCCGCCTCCGGCGATGATCACGCGCACTGGGATCCCCTAACCGTGCAGAGTAGGCCGCTTCCGTTCGGGATACTACGGGTCGGTACGCCGGGGTCAGCGGCGCCACAGCCGCTTCGTCGCGATGCGGGCGCCCTCGGCGAGCGCCGCGAACTTCGCCCAGCCCACCTTCGGGTCGACCTCCCTGGTGGCGGCCTGGGAGGCGAAGCCGCAGTCGTTGCCGATCAGCACGTTCTCCCGGCCGACGAGCTCCGCGTACCGCACGGTGAGCTCGGCGATGAGCTCGGGGTGCTCGACCCAGTTGGCGCCGTTGCTCAGCATGCCGGGGATGATCACCTTGCCGTCTGGCAGCTTCACGTCCTCGAAGGCGTGGTAGTCGTGCATGTGCCGGGTGTTCATCACCTCAAACGACACCGCCTGGGCGTTGACCTTGAGCATCGGCTCGATGAAGTCGCGCAGCCGCAGGTCGTAGACGTGCGGGCCCTGGTTGATGCCGTAGCAGGTGTGGTAGCGGATCTTCTCCGGCGGGATGTCGCGCAGCGTGTAGTTGATCAGCTCGACGGTCTCCGCCACGTGCCGGTCCCGCGCGGCCGGCTCGGCCGCACCGTGACCCCACAGGTCCGACGCGGACGGGTCGTCGAGTTGGATGAGGAAGCCGGCGTCGATGATGGCCCGGTACTCCTCGCGGGTCGCGTCGGAGAGCGCCGTGAGGAACTCCTCGCGCGAAGGGTAGTAGTCGTTGTCGTGCTGGGCGAGGCTGGTCGGCAGCGCCGCCGACATGAACGCCTCGGTGTAGTCCTTCCCGGCCAGCGCGGCGCGGAGGTTGGCGATGTCGGCGGCGAGCGCCTGCTGGCCGACGTACTTGACCGGCCCACGGCACACCAGCCGCTTCGGCGGGCTGAGCATCGCGCCGTACATCGCGGTCTTGAAGTAGCGCTCGTAGTACTCGGGGAAGTCGGCGACTTCGCGCCACGAGCCGGGCGACTCGCCCGGCTCGTACGGCACCGCCTCGAACCCGGCCAGCCGCTCGGTCAGGTACGTGGTGAACCCGCTCTTGCGCTGCTCGCCGTCGTTGATCACGTCAAGGCCGGCCTCGACCTGGCGGCGGACGCACTCCTCGACGGCCGCCGTCGCGCGGGCCTCGAACGCGTCGGTGTCGTAGGGGCGGTCGTTCTCCTTGGCGCGCATCAGCTCGATCAGGTCGTCCGGCCTGGCGATGCTGCCCGTGTGCGTGGTCAGGATCCGGTCTGTGCTCGTCTGCACGGCGAGTCCCTTCGTGTCCCTCGGGTCGGGCGATGTCGTACTTTATAATATAAAGTTAGTGGCAGACGGCAAGAGCTATCACGCTGCGTGCTCATCAATGACCGAGGAACACCGTGACGTATGGCGATCCAACCCAGGGCGCGACGACCAAGGCCGACGGCGCCTACCTGGAGATGCGGAACCAGATACTCCTCGGCACCCTTGAGCCGGGCAGCCGGGTTGACTACATGCAGCTCTCGGCCGCCCTCGGTGTCTCGATCACCCCGCTGCGCGAGGCCCTCCGCCGACTTGAGGCCGACCACCTGGTCATACGTAACGCGCACCGGGACGTGGTGATCGCGCCGCTCACCCGGGAGGAGGCGACCGAGCTCGTCGCCGTCCGGCGGGAGCTCGACCTGCTCGCGGCGCGGCTCGCGGCCGGGCAGATGACGCGCGATGAACTGGCCGCGGCGCGGGAGCTGGTCGCCAGCCGGGATGAGAACGAAGCGCTCCGCTACCTGCGGGACGCCGGCCTGCCCGTGGCGGTTGGCGGCGTGCACAACGTTAACCGGGCATTCCATCGCATGGTCTACTGCGGGTCACACAACCAGGTGCTCATCCAGTACCGGGACGCGATCTCGACACGGACGGAGCGGTACGTCATCATGGCGCGCCAGCTCAGCACGGTCCCGGCCGGCACCTACCGTTCGCTGCACGAGCGCCTGCTCGCCGCGCTTAAGGCCCGAGACGCGGCCGCCGCCACGGACCTCATGCGCGCCCACTACCGGGAGCTTGACCTCGACTTCGCCGACGTGATCTTCGGTCAGGCGCCGGCGACCTCGCTCGCCTGACGGCTAGTGGCTGGCGGCCGCGCTCTCATGGTGGACGGCGGCGAGCAGGGCGGCGTAGCAGCGGACGAGCGCTGCGTGCTCCAGCTGGAGTAGTTCGCTGTCCGGATGGCAGCCTTGCCTGATCCACTCGTCTGACAGGTCCATGGCCCGGGCCCGGTGCACCGCGGCCGGGCGGACCGCGGCCTCGGGCTCGTCATACAGGTAGTGGTACAGGCGGGTGAGCGACTCCACCAGTTCCTCAGGGGGCTCCACGTTGCCGGCCGCGAGCGGGTCGTCCTTGTGCTGGCCCTCGCGGTGCGCGCGCCACCAGTCGACCTCAAGTTCCGCGGCCTTGGCCGGGTCGGCGGGCTCGCCATGGACGACCGCGACCAGGGCGTAGAAGCGGCGCATGCAGGCCACCGCACGCTCGGGCTGGTTGTCTGGATAGGGCGCCCAGAGCTGGTTGGCGCGAAGCACTAGCCAGGCGCCGCGCATCGTCTTGAGCCAGCCAAGGCCGAAGCCGACCCGCACCAGCCCTACCGAGGCGAAGAGCACCTGGGGCCACTTCCTCAGGTAGTACCCCACCCAGGCCCGGTACTCGAGGTCGGCGAGCCGAACGGGATCGAATGACCGCAGCCTGCCCGGCTCCCCAGCGCTGACCTTGCCCGTGCCCCCCATGGACGCCTCCTTATCGCATTACTGATACGCCGCCGCCCCCCAGACCGGGTCACCGGGCTGCCCACCGTGCGCTAACGATGCCCGGTTCGTGGGCGGCGGTGTTCAGCAGGATCATGGTCGTCAGGCTCTCACTTGAGCTGTCTGGGATTACTCGGCAATGGGTGGCGCCCAGCGCGGGCGCGGTATGAGGCAGAACGGGTGGCCGGCCGTGTCGGGGCAGTC
>Ga0265337_1000156_pt1 | contig 34716 bp, 30 predicted proteins | sample 42122metaG_FD_192441 | JGI IMG/M metagenome (GOLD analysis project Ga0265337, IMG submission 192441) | Rhizosphere microbial communities from Carex aquatilis grown in University of Washington, Seatle, WA, United States - 4-21-22 metaG | ecosystem: Host-associated > Plants > Roots > Rhizosphere >... | reverse complement strand
ACGCGCACACCGTGAACGGCCCGGAGGAAACAGGCAGATGAACTCAGATCAGGGAACGATCGAGGCCGGCCACCCAGTTGAATACACCCGGCGCCTGGTCATCGGCGCGCCACGGGAGCGCGTGTTCGACGCTATTGCCACCGTGGACGGCCCGCGTAACTGGTGGACCACGAATGTAACCGGATCGGCAGCCGCCGGCGGCCAGCTCCGCTTCGGGTTCGCCGGGCTCGACGAGGTAATGATCATGCACGTCACCACGCGCCGACGGCCGTCCGCGGTCGCATGGTCCTGCGTCGAACACACGAGGAACAGCGAGTGGGCGGGCACACTGCTGGAGTTCAGGCTCACCCCCCGCGGCCCGGCGGAATCAGAACTGGAGTTCCGCCACAGCGGACTGCCGGCCCAGCTCGTGGCCCAGGGATGGGAGCAATTCCTGGCCAGCCTGGCCGCCTACGCCGAGACCGGCACGGGAACTCCGTTCGGGCAAGTCAGCTGATTCAGTTCCCGTAGCTCACCGCACCGGGTCCTCGAAGGGGCTCGCGTAGGAGGGCCGCCGGGCGCGCATCGCCAGCCGCAGGGTCAGCCGTATGCGCGTGGATGCGGGCAGGCGCACCGTGAGATACGGGGCGCCAACATCCGCCTGACGCTCGGTAACGACCGGGTCGCCGTGCCCGTAGTCGTACATGTCGCCGAGCCAGGAACCGTCCTCGCACGCGGTGTAGCGCACGTCCTCGATGACGTGCTCGGCGAACGCCCCGGCCTGGACGATCACCTGGCGCTCGCCTCCCGCGTCGAGATTGATCAGCTCAACCACGGTGGCCTCAGGATCGATGCTTGACACCAGGGCCGCCACGCCAGGAGGGAGGCCAGGACGCCGGCGGATGGCATCGTAGTAGCGGACCCTGGCCTGCTGCAGGCCTCCGTTGTAGATGACTTGCGGACCGCCCCAGGTGAGCTGGACCAGGGCCTCGGTGACAACCGGATTTGACTGCTGCCACAGGTGGATGTCGGCCTCCGCCACGTCGCCGCCGCGGTATGCGCGCATGCGGGCGAGCCGGTGGCGGGCCTGGGCCTGCGCCGCGGCCAGGATCTTCTCCGGGTAGTCCGGGTTGTCGCCAGCCAGGAACGTGAACCACGGCTCCTCGTGACCCGCCTCCTCCTTGCTGCGGAAGGAGCGGACCGTCCGCCAGTCGTATCCTGACCGGTCACGCAGGTCCGCCAGCCGCCGTCGGTCGGCCGGGTCGCCGGCATGGTGCCACAGGGCCGTCGGGACCGACGCCAGTACCGGGTTGTAGTCGAACCAGCCCCGGTCGCTGTGCCGGAACGGGACGAGCAGCGTCGGCACGCTCACCGCCGGGCCCAGCTGCGGGTACCACTTCGACGGAATGGAGGAGTCTGACTCGGCGAAGGGCATCACCGAGCCGGCGGCGATGACCGCGTCCAAGGCCGGGCGAACCAGGTCCAGGTAGCTGTCGTCCCCGGTCGCGATGGCGGCGGCGAGAGCGCCCACGGCGGCGGCGGAGCCGACACTGTACCAGCCGTGCGGCCAGGTCCAGCCGTAGTGACCACCGTACCAGCGCCCGTCAAGCATGCTGCCGACCACACCGTCAGGGCCGACGTTGTCCGGCACCACCCCGTCGTTCGCGGCGGCCCGCTCCCGCCACGCGCCGACGTACTGCTCGATCCACTCACGGTAGCGCTGATCGCCGGTGAGGATCCAGGCGTTCAGCACGAGCCCGGCGGCCGCAAGGTTCACGATCGTATCGCCCACGCCCACCCTGGCGTTCATCTCGGTGGTCAGCCGCGGGTCCTGGTCCCGTTCCGGCACGGGCGCGTCCGGGGCAACCAGCCAGTCGAGAGGAAAGCCGTAGCTCTTCTCTTCCCCGTCAATCCACGGGTAGTGCGTCCCGTCGAACAGGCCCCGGCGGCCCGGATCTGACCCGTTGTGCGGGCGGCGGATGATGCGGCGGACGGGATCGTAGTTGCCGTGAGCGGGGTCGACATACAGCTCCGCGAACCGCACCGATCGCTCCGCCCACCGGGCCGGGTCGGCCATGGTGAGGAAGTACAGCAGAAGCAGGCTTTCGCCTTGGTGGAACCAGTCGTAGCCGCGCTCGTACTCGCCCGACAGCATGCCAAGCTCGGTCAGCTGCGCGGTGACTCCCTCCCAGTGGCGCTCGGACTGCGCCAGCAGGTCGTCGGCCCCGCCGAGCAGGTACAGCTGCGGCCAGTTGAAGAACGTCTCGTAGAAGTCGTCAACGCCGTCCCGGCTGGTCAGCGCATGCCGGTAAGTCAGCCGCCCGTCCGGGCCGGTGAAATCACGCGCGAAGCGGCGCCAGGCGTAGTCGAGCAGGTCGAACAGCTCACGCTCGGCCACTGCCCAGCCAGGGGGCTCAAGTAGCGGCTCCGAGGCCGCGATGTCGAACAGCACCTCAGCCATGCATCACTGCTTAACCGCCCCGCCGAGCATGCCGCGCACCAGCGCACGCTGCGACAGCAGGAAGACGATCGCAACGGGGACGACTGCGAGCAGTGTGGCGAGCGCCAGTTCCGGTCGGAAGATGTTCACCTGCTGGCCGCCGCCACCCTGGGCCGGGTTGAACGAGGGGGTCGACGAAAGCAGGTCAGAGAGACCGACCTGGATCGGGTACTGCGACGAGTCCGCGAGGACGGCGAACGGGAGGAAGAAATTGTTCCAGTCGGCCACGAAGCTGAAGAAGAAGACGAGCGCGACGATGGGCTTCGCGAGCGGCAGCGCTATGCGGCGGAACGTCAGCCACTCGCTGGCACCGTCGACGCGGGCCGCGTCGAGCAGGTCGCGTGGCATTGCGGTCGCGTAGTAGATGTACGCGATGTACACCCCGAACGGAAAGAATGAGAACGGCAGGATCACCGAGAACACGCTCCCGATCAGGTGCAGCGAGTTGAGCTCGAGGAAGATCGGGAGCACCAGCGCCGCCGCCGGCATGATCATCACGACGAGCGTCAGCGTCAGCACGAGCCTGCGGCCGGGGAAGCTCCCGAGTGCGAGGCCGTAGCCGGCCGGGATCGCCGTCGCCAGCACGATCGCGGTCGCGCTGCACGCGTACAGCAGCGAGTTCCCGATCCAGGCACGGTAGATGTGGTCGCTGTAGGCGTCAAGGTGGTCCCAGGCCAGCGCGACCTGGTGGAAGCTGCCGAACGACAGCGGGTTGCTCGTGACCAGCGCCCCGTCGGCCTTCGTGGGGGCGAGAATCAGCCACAGGACGGGTACCACGAAGAAGACGGCGAACGCCGTGAGGATTACCAGCCGCAGGCCGCGGGCCGTGATCCGCATCAGTCCTCCCTCCGGAAAAGTCCGGTGCGCGTGACGATCAGCACCGCGGCGAGCAGCCCGACCACGAGCAGGTCGACCGCGATGGCGGCGGCGGCGTTGAAGTCCCCGTACCGGAAGGCGAGCTGGTAGGCCAGCTGGTTCGACGACCACGTGTCGGGGACGAGACCGAGACTCGCCTCGTTCACGAGCTGCGGCTCGATGAACAGCTGCGTCCCGGTCGCGAACGACAGGATCGTCATGTAGGCGATCCACTTGCGGATCATCGGCAGCTTCAGCCGGACGGCGATGGTGAACGGGCCCGCCCCGTCGATGCGCGCGGCCTCCTCAAGCTCGTTCGGGATCGTGTTCAGCGCGCCGTACATGACCACGATCCAGCCGCCGGCGCCGGTCCAGAACGCGATCATCGCGAACACGAACGGCAGGTTCCCTGGCGCGATCGCCTTGACGAACAGATCCACCCCGAATACGCGCAGCAGGAATGACCCGGGACTGACCGCCGGGTCGAGCATGAAGAGCCAGACGAGGACTGATGCCGCGCCGGCCAGCGCACCCGGCATGTAGAAGAGAAAGCGGAAGGCTGACGAGACCCGGTTGGCGCGGCCGTGGAGCAGCAGCGCCAGCCCGACGACGAAGACGATGAGCGTGCCGAGCCAGATGCCGGTGTACTGCAGGATGTGCTCGAACGCGGGAACGAAGCGGTAGTCGGTGAACGTCCGCGCGAAGTTGTGGAAGCCGGACCAGCTGCCGTCGGCGCCCGTGAAGGCAAGGTCGAGCGCGTAGAGCATCGGAGCGATGCCGAACAGGATCAGGAATGGCAGGTACGGCAGGATGAACGGCAAGCCCCGCGGTACGCGGAGGCCGCGCATCCGCGGGGCGCGGAGGCCACGCGGCTGCGTGGCCTCCGCACGTGCCGAGGTCAGAGCGGACGAGCTCACTGAGTGACCTGGTATCCGGCGGCCTGCGCCGCCTGCGCGAGCGCGCTGCCGAACGCTGGCAGCAGCGAGGTTAGCGACTTGCCTGCGACCAGCCCGGTGACGACGGTGTTAGACCAGACGGGCTGGTCCGGGTAGGTGACAATGCTCCATCCCTGCCAGATATCCGCCGCCGCTGCCTTGAGCGCCGGCGTCGGGTCGGCGGCGAAGTAGGGGTTGCTGGCTATGCCCGTCAGCCACTTGGCCGCCACGGGCGCGTAGGCCGGGTACCCGGGCCTCGCGTCCTTGCCCGTCGGGTCGGGGTTGTAGACCGTCGTGGCCCAGGTCACGAAGTCGGCCGCGGTCGCGAGGTTCTTGGAGTGCTTGGAGATGACCCACGGGCCGCCGCCGACCTGGCCGGTCGTGACCGCCTCGTTCTCCCACTGCAGTGGCGCCGCGGCGGTGATCTGCCCGGCCGGGATGTGCAGCGTGTCCCGGAAGAGGGAGGTCGCGTACCAGCTCGGCCCCGGCATCATCAGGACCTTGTCGTCCGCGCCGCCGTACTTCTTGGCGAAGTCCGGGGTGAACACGCTCAGTGGCGGCAGCGCCCCGTTCTTGATCAGCGGGTCGAGCAGGCTGGCCATCTCGGTGCAGTGCGTGTCCGCCGCGTTGATGGTGAGCTGGCTCCCCTTCAGCTGCTCGAGCGGGCACTGGTTGCCCCACAGGTAAATCCAGTGGCTGAACGAGTCGCCGATGTTCCCGACGATGTAGCCGGGGTGCTCCGTCGCGACCTTCTGGCCGAGCGCCGCCCACTGCTGCCACGTCGTCGGGACCGTGTAGCCGAACTGGTCCATCAGCTTCTTGTTGACCCAGAGCGCGACCTGGGCGAGGTTGTCCTGGACGCAGATCTGCACGCCGTTGACCGTGCACTGGGCGGTCGACGGCGCGGGCCACTGGCTGAGCAGGCTGTCCGCGATGAGGCCCTTAACTGGCGCGGCGAAGTCGAACGGCTTTTGCGCCATCCAGACCGGGTCATTGACCTGCTCGCTGAAGATGACATCCGGCCAGCCGCTGCCGGTCCGGTTCCACAGCTGGATCTTGGTCTGCAGCGACGTCGCGCCGTTGGCGTCGCCGTCAAAGGTGACGATGTGCACCTTCACGTTCGGATGTGCCTTGGCGTAAGCCTGCGCCGCCGGCAGCCGGACCGAGTCAACCCAGACCGTTAGCGAGCCGCCGACCTTGCCAGTCGCCGCGGCGCTTGAAGCTCCTGTCACAGCCGACGAGCTGCTGCTGCCGTTCGAGCACGCGGCGAGGACGACCGCCAGCGCGACCGCGCCGACGGCGAACGCGACGCGTCCGCCCAGCGCTCTCAGACGGCTGCGCGGGCGGGCCGCGCTCCTGATGAGGGCCATCGATACCTCCACTTCGTTGTGCAGTCGCCCGGACCGCTGGTGCGGTGGAGGACAACCGAGATATTCGCATGTGTATGACTTATCGATGCTCGCCTAACGCGTACACGGCGAGCAGTCGGCGCGGACTACCTGGGTGACGTCCGCGTTGCTTGCCTCATTAAGACGCACATATGGGATGTAGTCAAGAGGTATAGGCACGCCTATACCTGATTTCCGCTGGCTGACTCCAGTGGAGGTGGGTGGATACTTGAACCTTCAGGGGTTAACCTTAATAAAATAAGTAGTACTCATAATGCTGACCTGGGCCTACCATGCTACGATCACCGCAGACCAGAGCCACCGTTGCCTACGCCGCGGCAGGCGACCGGGAAGAACAGGATGCGCAGGAAAGTGGACGGCGTGCCGCTGGCAAGCGATCACACAGGAGCACCGGCTAGCCGCACCGCGCAGCGGGAAGCGGCCGACGCCTACCGGCCACGCTACGAGGTGGTGGCCGGACAGATACTTGAGCTGATCCGCGAGCTCGCCATGCGCCCAGGAGACCGGCTGCCCACGGAGAAGGATCTCGCCTTGCGCCTTGGTACCAGCCGCAGCGTTGTCCGGGACGCGGTCAAGATCCTCTCGGCAAGCGGACGGGTCAGCGCGCAGAAGGGCCGCGGCCTTTACGTCGCCAACGGCGAGCCCGCGATGGGGGCGGGACGGTGGGTCGGCTCCTTCGAGCCAACCAACCTGGACCACATCTTCATGCTCTTCGAGTTCCGGCGCATCCAGGAGATGCACGCGAGCAGGCTTGCCGCGAGGCGCGCGAGCCCGTCCGAGCTGCGCGACATCGAGAGCGCCGTGCAGGCCTGCAGGCAAGGGCACGCCGACGGCGACGACGCGCAGTTCAACCACGGCGACGAGGCGTTCCATCTCGGTATCGCTGCCGCCTCACACAACGTCTTCCTCGTCTCCGCCGTTCGCGAAGCCCGCTCGCTTCAGCGGCAGGCCAGCGTCATCGGCTTGCACGGACTTGGCGGCCACGCGGCGGCCGCGGTCGAGGAACATGCCGCGATCTACCGTGCCATCAGGGACGGAGAGCCGGAAGCGGCAGCCGAGGCAACCTCGGTGCACCTGGACAACACCCTTGAGGACTACCGTCGCGAAATCCAGCGCCGGGTATTCGGATGACGCCGGTGGATGAGGCAATCGTGCGGAGAACAAGTCATACTCTTCGGTGTGACACAGGCCCATGGCGGAGACAAGGCGGCCGGCATGACCGCTGACGCCACGACCCGAACGTCCACGGGCATCGGTGACGCTATGCTGACCCGGAGCGCCTACCGGCCGGGATACGAGCTGATCGCCGAGCAGATCCTGGAGCTGATCGCGCGGTCTGACCTGAGCCCGGGAGACCGGATGCCCACCGAGAACGAGATCGCCGCGCAGCTCGGGACGAGCCGCACGGTCGTGCGCGAGGCGATCAAGATCCTTTCAGCGCTCGGCCGGATCAAGGCGCAAAAGGGCCGCGGGCTCTACGTCGCCGACGACGACGGGATGCTCGGCATGCGCTGGGGCGGCTTCTTCCTGCCAACCGACCTCGATCACATCTACATGCTCTTCGAGTTCCGCCGCGTCCAGGAAGCCGAGGCGAGCCGGCTCGCCGCCACCCGGGCGACGCCGGCGGAGCTGCGCGCCATCGGCGCGGCCGAGCAGCTGTGCCGGGAGGGACATGTGTCGGGGCAGCCGGAACTGTTCAGCCGAGGCGACGATGACTTTCACCACAGCATCGCGGCGGCGTCGCACAACCCGTTCCTTGTCGCGGCGGTGCGCGAGGCCCGGCGTCTGCTCATGCAGTCCGCCACCATCGGGCTGCACGGTACGCTCGGCGGCCACGCGGCGGAAGCGGTCGAGGAGCACGCGGCGATCTACCAGGCCATCCGCGACGGCGAGCCGGCCGAGGCCGCGCACTTCGCCACCGTGCACCTGGATAAGACGCTGGAGGACTATCAGCGGGAGATCCAGCGTCGGGTATTCGGCGGCTAGCCGCGCCAGCGGAAGAACGCGACGGCGATGATGTAGGCGAAGCCGCCGATCGCGCCGAGCCAGCTGTACGGTTCGCCGCTGTGCCCGCGGGCGATCTCCACCAGCCAGGCCACGATCACCGTGGTAATCAGGACCAGTCCGGTCGCGGCCGTCGCCCGCAGGTCGATCTGGGCGAAGCGCTCGTCGCGGCCGGTCGTCAGGCCGCGGATGGTCTCGCTGCGGCCGCCGAGCAGCAGCAGCACCAGGCCGAAGACGGCCATGACCACCAGGCCATAGACCCCCGACTCCAGCTGGCCGCCCAGCCAGCCCGCAAGCAGCACCACGCCGCCGAGGCCAAGGCAGAACAGCGGCATGAGCCACCTAGAGCGAGCAACCGCCTGGCGATCGTCCTTCATCATCGAACACCTCCTCGACCGTTACCCCGAAATACCGGGCGAGCGCGATCGCCAGCGGCAGCGAGGGGGTGTAGCGGTCGTTCTCGATCGAGTTGATCGTCTGCCGCGACACCCCCATCGCCTCGGCCAGCTTGCCCTGCGCCATGCCGCACGCGATCCGTAGTTCCCGCACCTTGTTCTTCATCGCTGGCGGCAGGCGCGCCTCACCCCGCCTGCCGGCCGCGGCGCGGCAGGCAGCGGCGGCTGGCACCCGGCCAGCAGGCCGCGACGACGACGGCCGGGATCAACATGCCGTCGGTAATCGGCCCCCAGCTGTGCTGCACGACTGCCTGTACGACCGAGCCGACCGCGATGAACGCTAGCGCGAGTCCTGCGACCATCGGCAGCCATCGCATCCGCTGTCCCATGACGAGCCCCCTTCCTGTAAGGCGTCCTTGTCAGTGACAAGTTAGCTTGTCACTCGATGGACTGTCAAGTGAGCTTGTCACTTTTGGGCGCCACGTCGTTTGCGCTGGAGCAGCGGGATAGCGAACCGGCATGCTTAGGTGCCATGAGCGACAGTGCGTCTATTCCCATGCCTGGCCCGGAGCCGCCGCCGCGGGGCGTCGTCGTGGTCGCCCACGGCGGCCAAGAGGTGAGCACCGAGCCGGTCACGGCCACCCAGATCGCCGTGCTGCGCATGGTCTCCTTTGCGAGGGCGATCAGGCACGCACTCGCCGACGGCAAGTTCCTGGTGCTGCAGCCGCAGTTCACCGTGCGCGGCTGGAACGGTGCCGCCGCATCGCCGGTGGGCGATCTCCTCACGCTCCTCGACGGCATCAGGGCCAGGCACGGCGCCGTCCCGGTAACGCTGGTCGGGCACTCCATGGGCGGGCGCGCCGTGCTGCGGGCGGCCGGGCATCCTTCGGTGCACGCGGTGGCGGCCCTGGCGCCGTGGATTCCGCCGGGAGAGCCCGTGGCTCAGCTCGCCGGCCGCCGGGTGCTGCTCGCGCACGGCAACCGCGACAGGATCACCAGCCCGCGGAACACGTGGGCCTTCGCCGAGTTGGTCCGCGAAGTCACCCCGGTGACCGCGGTGGAGGTGCGGGCCGGGGAGCACACGATGCTGCGCCGCGGGCGCCTGTGGCACGCCCTGGCCGCGGAGTTCGCCCGCGCGTCGTTCGGCCTCGGCGAAGACGACCCGCTCGCGGCGGCCGCCCTGCGGGACACCGGCGCGGGCCGGGTGACCGTGTGACATACCCGGACGCGGCGGGGTGAGGTGCCGGGATCCCCTCCCTGAACGCCGCCCGGCCGCTAGCGGTTAACGCCGGTCGCGCGGATGACTGCGGCCGCGTGGTCGCGGGCGGGTGAACCGAGGGCGGCGTCGAGCGCGCCGAACAGCTCGCCCGCGTCCACGCCGTTCCAGCCCGGCGGTAGCAGCGACAGCGGGATCCCCGGGTCGCGGTACGGCAGCCGCCGCCATTCCGTGAGCATCGGCAGGTAGAGGCCGAAGGCCTGGGCCGGCGTGAGCGCGCCCGCCGCCACGCGGTCGCGGACGGGGCGGTAACGGCCGAGAAAGTGCGCGTAAAGCGCGGTGAGCTCGCTCAGGTCCCACCATTCGCGCACCTTCGACCGCATGTCGCCGAATCCGAGATGCTCCCCGGCGAACAGGTCCACGTACTCACCGAGGCCGCGGCGTTCCAGGGTGTGCGTGGTCTCCGCGGCGATGCCGCCCGGCGCCACCCACACGCCAGGCGCCGCCGTGCCGAAGCCCAGGCGGGTCAGGCTGGCGCGCAGCGCGTGCCGCTTGTCGCGCTCGGACTCCGGGACCGAGAACACCACCACCAGCCAGCCGTCCGCCTCGGTCGCCCGGGGGCGGCCGAAGATCCGCACGTCGCCCTCGGCGAGAACCTGCAGGGTGGGCGCGGTGAGGCAGTAGCCGGCCATGGCGCCGCGCCGCTCACCGTCGAGCACGCCGCGGCGCTTCAGCCTGGACACCGAGGACCGCACGGCCTGCCCGTCCGCGCTGAGGTCGGCCATCAGCGCCACGATCGACGCCACCGACAGCCAGTTGCCCTCGGTTCGCCCGTAGAGGGCGAAGATCGTCAGGATGAGCTGCCCGAGCCGGGTGGTGGTGTTATCGGTGGTTGCCACCTTACGAGGGTGCCGCACTCAGGGCGGCCGCCGTGGGCGAAGGCGTCCACCGGACGTGGACCGGTTCGCTGGCCTCCGCGCGCAGCAGCGACAGCCTGGGCCGCACCGCGTCGGTGCGGGCGGACGGCGGCTTGCGGCTGCCCGCCGCGAACTGGTCGGGCCAGGCGGCCGCGGGCCCGCGGTAGCCCTGCTCAACGGCGGCGTGCAGGGTCCACTGCGGGTCGTAGAGGTGCGTGCGGCCGACGGCGCACAGGTCGGCCCGGCCGGCCAGCAGGATTGAGTTGACGTCGTCGTAGGAGGCGATCGCGCCGACGGCGATCACGGCCACGCCGGCCTCGGCGGCCACCTCGCAGCGGATCCGGTCCGCGAACGGTGTCTGGTACGACCGGCCGAACGCGGGCCGCTCCTCCTTGGTGACCTGTCCGGACGACACGTCGATGCCGTCCGCGCCATGGGCGATGAACGCGCGGGCGATCTCCACCGCGTCGTGCTCGTCGTTGCCGTCGGGCACCCAGTCGGAGGCGGAGATCCGCACGGTCACCGGCTTGCCCGCGGGCCAGGCGGCGCGCACCGCGTCGAACACCTCGAGCGGGAACCGCAGCCGGTTCTCAAGCGAGCCGCCATAGGAGTCGGCGCGCTTGTTGGCGACCGGGGAGAGGAACGACGACAGCAGGTACCCGTGCGCGCAGTGCAGCTCGAGCAGGTCGAAGCCGGCGTCCGCGCCGCGCCGCGCCGCCGCGGTGAACTCGGCGACGCGTCGGTCCATGTCGGCCCGGGTGAGCTCCCGCGGCACCGGCGAGCCGGGGCCGTAGGGGACCGGCGACGGGCCGCAGACCTCCCAGCCGCCTTCCGGCAGCGGCTCGTCCATGCCTTCCCACATGAGGCGAGTGGAGCCCTTGCGGCCAGAGTGGCCGAGCTGGAGGCCGATCTTGGCGGTGGACCGCTCATGAACGAATGACGCGATCCGCGCCCAGGAGTCGCGCTGCTCGTCGGTCCACAGGCCGGTGCAGCCCGGGGTGATGCGGCCCTCGGGTGACACGCACACCATCTCGGTCATCACCAGGCCGGCGCCCCCCATGGCCTTCGAGCCGAGGTGGACCAGGTGGAACTCGCCAGCCACCCCGTCGACGGCGGAGTACATGTCCATGGGCGAGACGATGACCCGGTTCTTCAGCTCGAGGCCGCCGAGCCGGAACGGCTGGAACATCGCGGGGGCCGCGGGGTCTCCCCCGGCGCCGGCCCCCCCGCCGAAGGCGGCATTGACCTGAGCGCCGAAGGCGGCATTGACGTGCGCGGCGAACTCCGGGTCCCGTTCGCGGAGGTTGTCGTAGGTGATCCGCCGGGACCGGGTCAGCAGGTTGAAGCAGAACTGCTCCGGCTCGTTGCGCGTGTACATGCCGATGTTCTCGAACCACTCGAGTGACGCCTGAGCCGCGCGCTGCGTCGACTCGACCACCGGGCGCCGCTCGGCCTCGTAGGCGGCGAGCGCCGTCTCGACGTCCGGGTGCTCGTGCAAGCAGGCCGCGAGCGCGAGGGAGTCTTCCATCGCCAGCTTGGTGCCTGACCCGATCGAGAAGTGCGCGGTGTGCGCGGCGTCCCCGACGAGCACCAGGTTGCCGTGATGCCAGCGCTCGTTGCGGACGGTGGTGAAGTTCAGCCACTTCGAGTTGTTGGCGAACAGCTGGTGCCGGGCGAGCTCACCGGCGAACAGCTCGCGCAGCCGGCGAAGAGCGTACTCGTCGCTGGTACCGGGCGGGAACTCGGTGCCCTCGGTCGCGTCGAAGCCAGCCCGGCGCCACACGTCCTCGTGCATCTCCACGATGAACGTGGACCCGGCGTCGGAGTAGGGGTAACCGTGCACCTGCATGGTGCCCCACTCGGTCTGCTTGACGAAGAACTGGAACGCCTCGAACACGCGGTCCGTGCCAAGCCACATGTACTTGCTGTGCCGCTGGTCCAGATCAGGATGAAAAACGTAGGCGTACTGCGCGCGGACCTTGGAGTTGAGCCCGTCGGCGGCAACCACCAGGTCGTAGCGGCCGCGGAGCTTGTCGGCGTCCGGCGCCTGGGTGGTGTAGCGGACGGTGATGCCGAGGGAGCGCACCCGGGCCTGCAGCAGGGCGAGCAGCTCCTTGCGGCTCATCGCCGCGAAGCCCTGGCCGCCGACGGTGAAGCTCTTGCCCCGGTAGTGGATGTCGATGTCGGTCCACCGGGCGAACCGCTGCGCCATGGCCGCAGCGAACTCGGTGTCGGCGTTATCGATGCCGCCAAGGGTCTCATCGGAGAACACGACGCCGAAGCCGAAGGTGTCGTCGGGGGCATTGCGCTCCCAGACGGTGATGTCGTGAGCCGGGTTGAGCTGCTTGGCCAGGGCGGCGAAGTAGAGCCCGCCAGGGCCGCCGCCGACTACGGCGATCTTCATGGACGAGTCTCCTTTCGGCCGACGCCTTCCTGCTCGGCGCCGTCGCGCTCGAGGATTGCCCGCAGGGCGAAGTGCTGCAGCTTGCCGCTCGCGTTGCGCGGCAGCGCGGTGGTGAACCGGACGTCGCGCGGGTACTTGTACGGGGCGAGCACGTTCTTGACGTAGTCCTGGATCTCCTTCGCCTTGACGGCGGCGGCCGTCGCGTCGGACGGCAGGCCGTCCCGCAGCACGACGAAGGCGCAGACGACCGAGCCGCGCTCGGCGTCCGGGCGGGCCACCACCGCGGACTCAAGGACGTCAGGGTGCGTGTCGATGGCGGACTCCACCTCGGGTCCGCCGATGTTGTAGCCCGAGGACACGATCATGTTGTCGCTGCGGGCCTGGTAGTAGAAGTAGCCGTCCGCGTCCCTGTAGAACACGTCGCCGGTGATGTTCCAGCCGCAGCTCACGTAGTTCCGCTGCCGGTCGTCGTCCAGGTAGCGGCAGCCGATCGGCCCGATCACGCCGAGCCGCCCCGGCTGGAGCGGGCCGAGCTCGGCGCCGTCCGGGCCGAGGATGGCGGCGCGGAAGCCGGGCAGCGGCTTACCGGTCGCACCGGGCCGGATGTCGTCGCCGGCCGCGGTGATGAAGATGTGCAGCAGCTCGGTCGCGCCGATGCCGTCGATGACCTTCAGGCCGATGCTGTCGCGCAGCCGTTCCCAGGTGCCCTGCGGGATGTGCTCACCCGCCGACACCGCCTTGCGCAGCCCGGCGAGCTTGTACTCAAGGCCCTCCCGCAGGATCGCCTTGTACGCGGTCGGCGCGGTGGCGAGCACGGTGACGTGCTCGGCGGCCACGATGTCAGCGAGCTGCGCTGGAGTGGCCTGCTCGATCAGCAGCGCGCACGCGCCGGCCCGCAGCGGGAAGATAAGCATCCCGAGGCCGAAGGTGAAGGCGAGCGGCGCGCTGCAGGCCACCACGTCGTCCGCCGCCAGCTGGAGGGCGTGCCGGTCGAACGTGTCGCAGATCGCCAGGATGTCCCGGTGGAAGTGCATGGTGATCTTCGGGACCCCGGTGCTGCCTGACGTCGGGGCGAGCAGGGCCACGTCGTCCGCCGCGGTGTCCACGTCGGTGAACTCACCCGACTTGGCGGCCGCCCGGGCGGTCAGGTCGTCCGGGGTGTCGCCGCCGTAGGCGACCACCGTCATGGACGACAGCACGGAGTCCCTGACGGCGTGCACGTCCGCGGTGAACCGGTGGTCGACGAGGGCAACGCTGGGCTGGGTGCGCTCGGCGATCGGGCCGAGCTCACGGGCGCGCAGCGCGGCCATGGTAGTCACCACGACGCCGCCGGCCTTGAGCACGCCGAGCCAGGCGGCGACCGTCCACGGGTTGTTCGGCGAGCGGAGCAGCACCCGCTGCCCGGGGACCAGGCCGAGGTCCTCCGTGAGCACCTGCGCCACCTGGTTGGCCCTGGTCCGCAGCTCGCCGTAGGTCCAGGTCTCGCCGTGGGGGATTCGCAGGGCGGGACGGCCCGCGCCGAGCTTCTCGGCGGGCACGTCGACAAGCTCGGCGGCGGCGTTGAGCCGGGCCGGGTAGTCGAGCTCGGGGGTGGTGAGCTCGATCACCGGCCACAGTTCCGCCGGGGGCAGGTGGTCGCGGGTGAAGGTGTCGACGTGCGCCGACGGTGACAGGGGGGCGGCGGCAGGCTTGCTGAAGTCGGGCGTCACGGTTCCGGCTCCTCCCGGTTCGCCCATGTATGTAGGCATATGTGAGACGCTCGCCATAGAAGCGCTATATCGAATTTTGCACGACCGTCATGTACTGTCAATATCGGACCTGGATCGCCCTACCCGTCCGACCCGCACGGCATGCCCGGCTCGCCCGACCCCGCCCGACCCGCCCCGCATGGAGGAGGCCTCGATGGCGCCCGTCCCCGTCAACCCCGCCGCCCTGCCCGCGCCGAGCGGCTACTCGCACGGCACCCTCGCCGGGAACACGCTGTACCTGGGCGGGCAGACCGCGCTCGACGCGGACATGAAGATCGTTCCCGGTGGCATCGTCGAGCAGTTCCGGCAGGCATTCGGCAACGTGCTGACCACGCTGCGGGAAGCGGGCGGCACGCCGGAGGACCTGGTGAGCATCACGATCTACCTCACCGACATCCCGGACTACCAGGCGCACGGCAAGGAGATCGGCCGGGTCTGGCGACAGCTGGCCGGCCCGGTGTACCCGGCGATGGCCGGGATCGGCTGCACCGCGCTCTGGCAGCCGGAGGCGATGATCGAGATCCTCGGCGTGGCCGTCATCCCCGACGGCCAGCTCCGCCCGCCGCGCTAGATTGCCGCTGGGATAGTCCCTCCCGCACCCGGGTCAGCGGAACGAGCCCGCGGTGAGGCCCGCCACGATCCGCCGCTGCGCGAACAGCACGAGCAGCGCGATGGGGACCGAGATGATCACCACTGCCGCGTCGATGAGGTTGTAGAAGGTCTGGTACTCGCTCTGCCCGAACGTGGTGATGGCCAGCGGCGCCGTGAACTGGCTCGTCGACGTGAGGAACGAGACCGCGAACGCGAAGTCGTTCCACGCGAGGATGAAGGACAGGATGGCGGCGGTGAAAACGGCCGGGATGGCGACGGGAACGACCACCTTCCGTAGCGTCTGCAGCCGGGTCGCCCCGTCCACCAGCGCCGCGTCCTCGAGCTCCGGCGGTATCTGCTGGAAGAAGTTCTTCAGCAGCCAGGTGGCGATGGGCAGCGTGTAGACCAGGTACACGATGATCAGCGGGTAGATGTTGTCGAGCAACCCCAGGTAGCGCAGCACCAGGAACAACGGCCCGATCATGGCGAGCACCGGGAAGAACCCGGCGAGCAGGATGAACGCCAGGATCGCCCCGGCCCCCCTGATGCGCAGCCGGGCCAGCGCGTAGCCGGCCATCGACGCGACGATGATCGTGACCACGGTGGTAGCCAGCGAGACGATGAGGCTGTTCAGCAGCGGGCCGAGGAACCCGAACGAGGCGTTGGTGAACACGTCCTTGTACGCGGCACCGGACAGGCGCGCGGGGATGATGCCGTTCGCGCCGCCCACGCCCGCCGCGATCTGGCTGTCGGACAGCAGCGACGTGCGCAGGATCCAGAAGAACGGGAACAGCGCGATCAGCGCCACGATGACGACCGCGAGGTAGAAAAGGGTCTCTCGCACGACGACCCGCGGGGAGACCCGCCGGGGCGGCCAGGCAATGGCCCGGCCGCCCGTGACGACGGCCGGAGCGCCGCCGTCCGCGACTGCGCTTGTCATGAGCGCCCCCTTCAGGCGGAGTTCGGGCGGAGCGCCCGGACGTAGACGAACGACACGGCCAGGGCAAGCAGGACCAGGACGATGGACATCGCGCCGCCAAGGCCGAAGTCGGTGTTGATGATGAAGGTGTTGTAGCTCAGGAACGACAGGGTCTCCGTCGAGTTGCCCGGGCCGCCGCCGGTCAGGATGTAGATGACGTCGAACACCAGCAGCGCCTGGAGCGTGCGGAAGATGAGCGCTACCGAGAGCGCCGGCTTGAGCATGGGCAGCGTCACCCTGGTGAAGGACTGCCACCAGGAGGCGCCATCCATCCGCGCCGCCTCGTACACCTCGTTCGGGATCACCTGCAGGCCCGCCAGCAGGAGGATCGCGACGAACGGTATGTTCTTCCACGAGTCCGCGATGAAGATCGCCGTCCACGCCCGCGATTCGTTGGCGTTCACCCAGGCGAGGCTTCCCCAGGCCGGGTGGAACGCCGCGAGGATGTAGTCGACAAAGCCCGAGGTCGGGTCGAACATGGTCTTCCAGAGCATCGCCGATACCACCGTGGGCATCGCCCACGGCACCAGGATCGAGGCGCGCAGGAAGCCGCGGCCCCGGAACTTGCGGTGCATCATCAGCGCGAGCGCCAGCCCCACCACCATGTCAAAAACGATCGTCACCACGGTGAAGGCCAGCGTCCGCTGAAGCGCGGCGACCCACTGCGACGAGTGGAACATCTTGGAGAAGTTCGACCAGCCGACGAAATCGTGCGGCAGGTTCGCGTAGGACAGGTTGTCGAAGTGGAACGAGTTCCAGACGTTGTAGATCAGCGGGTAGGCGGTGACCGCGAGCAGCAGGATGACCACCGGCGCGACCAGCAGGTAGCCGAGCCGCCTGTCGTTGGTTTCGCGCGCGTGTCCCACCGGGGCGGGCCCGCCCCGGCCGAGGCGCCCGGAGCCCAGGCGGCCGAGCATGCCGCCCGGGCGCCCGGTGCGGTCATGGCGCCCGCGGAAGAGGGCCGGGCGGCCCGCGTCAGCGGGCCGCCCTTCCGCTCCCGTGCCTGTTTGTGCTGCCATCGCCGCTAGCTGCTCGGGGTGGCGGTGGCGTCGGACGCGATCTGGGCCGCGCCCGACGAGAACGCCGCGGACGCGGCACTCGGGCTGGGGTTGGCGTACACCGAGGAGAACAGCGTCTGCAGGTCGGTGGAGACCTGCAGGTAGTTCGGCGACACCGGGCGGGCCTGCGCGTCGCTGTTAAGCGTCTTCACCGCGGCGAAGTAAGGCGCGGCCTCGTAAAGCGCGGAGGTGTACGCGCTCGGCCGGGACGGCGGGTCGGCGGTCGCGATCGCCCGCGTCGTCTCCACCGACGGGCTGGTCAGGTACTGGATGAGCTTCCAGGCCGCCGCCGCGTGCGTGGTCTTGGCGTTGATCGCCAGCATCTCGCCGCCGAGCGCCGCGCCCGGCGTCCCGCCCGGACCGGCCGGGAACGGGATGTAGCCGATGTGTCCCTTGACCGCCGGGGCCAGGGTCTGCGCCTCGACGAACGGGTAGTCGACCGCGAACGGGGCGTACCCAGAATCGAACTGCTCCTGGACCTGCCCCTCCTGCCAGCCGGTCACCGCCTGCGGCGCGATCTTGCTGGTGTAGATGGCGTCGTGCAGCCAGTTCAGCGCGGCCACGTTACCCGGCGTGTTCACGTTCGACGGGTCGAGCTTCCCGCCGAATGCCGAGTCCAGGGTGAGGAACGAGGTGATCGCGCCCTCGTACTTGTCCGCCTCGAAGGCGATGCCCTCCTTCAGCGCCGGGTCGGCCTTCATCGCCGCCTCAGCGTCGCTGAGCACCTGCGCCGGGCTGGTCGGCGGCGTCTTGATCAGGTCGGTCCGGTAGAACAGCCCCTCCGGGTTGGTGAACCACGGCATCCCGTAGAGGGCCCCCTTGTAGGTGCCCGCGGCGATACCGGAAGCGAAGTACTGGCTCGCGTCCGGGTTGAACTGTGACAGTGGCAGCACCCAGCCCGCCTGCGCGAACTTCGCCGGGTAGGTGACGTCGGACTCGAACACGTCGGGCGTGGACGAGCCGGAGATGAAGTCGTGCTCCAGCTGCGACAGGTACGTGGTCGAGTTAGACGACAGCACCTGGATCTGCACCTTGATATTCGGGTTGGCCTTCTCGAAGCCGTTGATCGCGGTCTGCGTCGCCTGGCCTTCGGTGCCAAGGCCCGACTCGGCGAACACGATGGTCTGCGTTGCGGTCAACGACACCGAGGTACTCGAACTGCTGCTGGAACTGCAGGCCGCAGCCCCAACCGCCACCGCCGCCGCAGTGACGCCGATCGCCACGGCACGCCAGTACGGCCGTCTGTTATTAACCATGTGAATACACCTCATTACTCTCAGTAACTGATCTTTTCCGGACGAATAGACAGTGAGGTCGATGAGCGGGAGCGGGCTAGCCGTCGCTGATGATCTGCGTGAGCTCCGCTTGCATCTCGGACAGCGCGTGCTCCGGCGCCTCCTGGAGGCTGAGCGCCTGGTAGACCGCGTGGATAATGGCCAGGCTGGCCTGGTCGTAATCGGGGATCTCTGGCCGTGGTTTCGCCGACAGGATCGCCTGCCTCACCACGGGCAGGTAGGGGAACATCTTGTCCATCGCCGGGTCCGAGTACAGCGATGTCCAGACCGGCGGCAAGCCAGTGTCGATCAGCAGCTGCTTCTCCTCGGGCAGGCTGGTCAGGTACTGGATGAACGCCAGCGCTGTCGCCTTGTGCTTGGAGAAGGCGCTGACCGCCAGGTTGGCGCCGCCGAGCGAGCTCGAGCCAGGCCCGTTTACTCCGGGCAGCTGGGTGACGGCGAACTTGCCTACGACCTTGTTGCCCGGGCCCGGCGTGCTCGCCTGGCTGTAGATGAACGGCCAGTTATTGAGGAACAGCAGCTTGCCCGACTCGAAGGCCTGGGCCGACGACTCCTCCTCGTAGCCGAGTGCGGCCTCCGGTATCCAGCCCTCGCGCAGCCCGTCGACCAGGAAGCTGAGCCCGGCCTCAGCCTGGGGCGTGGTGACGGTTACGGTGGTCCCGTCGGGACCGAGGATGGACCCGCCCTCCGACTGCACTGCATCCGCGAAGTTAACGGTGAGCCCTTCGTACAATGCGAACTGCCCGGCGTAGCCCTGCAGCCCGTACTCCGGGGCTACCGTCTTGGCCAGTTCCTCCAGCTGCGCCAGGGTTGTCGGCGGCTGCTTGTGCGCCGCGTTCAGAATGTCCGTGCGGTAGTAGAGCAGGTCGGCATTGCTGTTGTAGGGCACCGCCCACAGTTGCCCCTTGTACATGGCGGTGTTGACCGCCGAACTCAGGAAGTCGCCGAGCGGGAACATGGCCTTGTTGAGCGGGATGATCCACCCGTTCGCGGCGAACTCGGCGGTCCAGATCACGTCCATGTCGATCACGTCGTACGCCGGGCTGCCCTGCTGCATGTTGGTTTGGATCTGCGAAAGCTGGCCGTTCTCGTCCCCGGGGAGCAGATCGAGGGTGACGTGCTGATCCGGGTGCTCCTCGTTCCACGGAGCGATCAGCTTGTTGAAGGTCGTGACGTCGTTGCCGATGGCGAACGTGATCGGCCCGGTCCCGTTGTCCGTGGCAGCGGCGCGGGGGCCGCAGCCCGCCGCGAGCGTGAGGCAGGCGGCGGCCGCCACGGTCGCGGTCACGCGGTTGCGCGTGACCGCGTGCCTCATGCCGATCATCTGCCCTCCATTGGGCCGGCCCCGCATGGGGGCTTGCCTACATTAGGCGCGTCTTGCCGGGATTTACGATACATTCATGTTATGCACACATGTTAGGTATGTGTCAACGACCGTTACCACCCTGAAACGATCCGGAACTGGCGGTGTCGGGACGAGATGGAACAAGCGGCCTTGAGGCGGTGCGCGACAGGCGGGGCGGTGCGAAGATAGTCACCAGGCAATGCAGCTCCACCGGAGGAGGCAAGAAGGTGCGGCAGCCTCTGCTGGCGCTACTCGCGAAGGAACCGGCCCACGGGTACGAGCTGAAGCTCGCCCTTGAGCAGACCTTCGGGGAGGCGTACCCGTCGCCCAACATCGGGCAGATCTACGTCACGCTCAAGCGGCTGGAGACCGACGGTCTTGTCAGCAGCCAGGACGTGGAGCAGGACAGCCGCCCCAACAAGCGGGTGTACGAGCTGACCGCGCTGGGTCGCGAGGCGCTGACCGCCTGGGTGCACGAGCCGATCGAGGGCCCGCGGGTGCGCGATGAGTTCTTCATGAAGCTGGTGCTCGCGCCGATGGCGGGCCTGGCCGACCGGATGGAGCTGATTAACGCGCAGCGCCGTCATTACTTTGGCATGATGCGAAACCTGATGGACATGCAGGCGGGCATGGACGCGGCGACCCCGGCGGCCCGGCTGCTGATCGAGGGCGCCGTGCTGCACCTGCAGGCGGACCTGGACTGGCTGGAACGCTGCCAGGAGGAGCTCGTGTGATAGATCTGCTTGCCTCCGGAGGCCGGCCCCCGGACGACACACCCGTGCTGCTGCGAGCCAAGGGCCTGGTCAAGGTGTACCGCTCGGGCGGCCTGTCGGTGGAGGCCGTCCGCGGCGTGAACATCGAGGTCGGCATCGGCGAGTTCGTCGCCATCATGGGGCCGTCTGGCTCCGGTAAGTCCACGCTGCTGCACCTGCTCGGCGGCCTTGAGCGCGCGACCTACGGCGAGATCTGGCTGCGCGGGCAACGGGTGGACCGCCTGTCCGAGTCCGCGTGGGCGGTGCTGCGCCGCAGGCACGTCGGCTTCATGTTCCAGTTCTTCAACCTGCTGTCCACGATGACCGTCGCCGACAACGTGGAGCTTCCCGCGCTGCTGGCGGGCGCCACCCCGCGACAGGCCCGCAGGCGCCGCGAGGTGCTGCTCGCCGAGCTCGGCATCACCGCCAAGGCGAACGCGGCGCCGTACCGGCTGTCCGGCGGCGAGCAGCAGCGGGTCGCGCTCGCCCGGGCGCTGGCGAACGAGCCGGGCCTCCTGCTCGCCGACGAGCCGACGGGCAACCTGGACAGCGCGAGCGCCCGTGACGTCCTCCGGCTGCTGCGCCGCACCCACGAGGCGGGCCAGGCCATCCTCATGGTGACGCACGACGCCAAGGTGGCGGGCCTGGCGGACCGGGTGATCAGCTTGTTCGACGGCATGGTGGCCGACGACGCCAGGGTGATCCCGGCGCCGCGCCGGTCGGCCGCGGTCGGGGACTTCCTCGAACTGCGGGGCTAGCGCGGTGCGGGGCGCGCTGCGCTGGGCTAGCGCCGACCTGCGGGCGCACCGGGTACAGTCCGCGGTCATGGTCGCGGTGGTGGCCGGCGTGGTCGCGGCGCTCGTACTCGCCGCCACGCTGCTGGCCGGGGCGCTCAACCCGTGGCAGCAGCTGTTCGCGCGCACCCGCGGCGCGGACATGCTGCTGTACCTCGCGGACGGCACGTCGACCGGGGAGCTGCACACGCTGCCCGGGGTGCGCACGGTCGGCCGGCCCTATGACAAAACGACCGCCACCCTGGTAGCCGGCGTGCAGCACTCACAGGTGCAGCTCGACGGAATGCCCACGGCGCTGCCGGCCGCGATATCCAGGCCGCTGGTCGTCGCGGGCAGCTGGCTGCGCCAGGACAGCCCGGACGGCGTCGTCGTGGAGGCCTCGTTCGCGGCGGCCGTGCACGTCGGAGTGGGCGACGAGATCGTGCTCGACGGCGTGGGCGGCACCACCGTCCACATGCGTGTGACCGGCATCGCGGACACCGCCGACCAGGGCTTCTACCCCCAGGTGACGCCCGGCCTCATCTGGGCGCAGCAGCCGCTGTTCAACCAGGTCGAGCAGCCGCTGCTGCGCCCGGATGAGCAGCAGCCGCCGCTCAACCTGGTCGAGCCTGTGCCGAAAGACACCGAAGAGGTGGTGCCGCTGCGGCTCGACGATCCCTCGGAAACGGGCGTCGGCCTGGTGTCGCAGGAGGTCTACGATCTCTACAACCGCGCCAGTGAGAATACGCCGGTCGAACAGATCACTACCAGCCAGCAGGCGATGGAGGCGACGGCGAGCGACGACCGGCTGCTCGGGATGCTGCTCGCGCTGTTCGGTATTATCGCGCTCATCGCCGCGCCCTGCGCGATCGCCAACGTCACCACCGGCCGGGTGCTGATACAGCGCAGGGAGATCGCGATGCTCAAGGCGCTCGGCTTCACCCCCGGCCAGCTGGTGCGGATGCTGATCGCTGAGCAGGGGGCGCTCGGCGTGGCCGGGATCGCGCTCGGCCTGGCCACCGCCCGGATCGCGACGTCGCCGCTGTTCGTCCGCCCGGTGGCCGGGACCGGAGTCGTGTTCGCGCCACTGCCCGGCTCCTGGACGGCGCTGATCGCCGCGGGCACCGCGGTCACCGTCATCGTCGCGACGGCCGTCCCCGGCTGGCGGGCCGGCCGGGTGTCGCCCGTCGCCGCCGTACAGCCGACACCGCCAGGCGGCCACCTGTCGCCGCTAGTCCGGTTGTCGCTGGTGGTTCGGCTGCCCGCGCCGCTCGTACTCGGCGTGCGCGACGCGCTTACCAGGCGGCTGCCCGCGGCGCTGACCGTGACCGGCGTCGCGATCCCGATGGCGATGATCACGATCGCGCTCGCCTGCTGGTCCACCGTCGGCTCGTTCACCTCCGATCCGGGCAGGATCGGCCTGGCGGACGCGCTGACCGTCTCCCCCAGCGGCCTCAGCGACCAGCAGGCGGCCCGGCTGATCGCGGCCGACCACCAGGTGAGCGCCTACTACGAGGGCGCGCAGTTCGATCCGCTGCTGCCCGGCGACAACGCGACGTTCGTGGCGCGCGCGATGGGCACCTCGCAGCACCCGTACCCGTTCACCGTGGTGCAGGGACGGCCGTTCAGCGCCGCGGACGAGGCCGTCGCGGGCCAGGGGTTCCTCGATCTGATGCACGCCAAGGTCGGCGCCTGGATCGACCCGATCAACATCGATGGCGTGCCTGTGGTCCTGCACATCGTCGGGCGGACCCTCGAGCCCGACGACAACGGCGACGTGGTCGACTTCGGCCTGGACACCCTGACCGCCGCCGGCAGCCCGTCGGCGGCCCCGGCGTTCTACAGCCTGGTGCTCAAGCCGGGCGTTAGCCCGGCCGCCGCCCGTGCGGCGCTGCTACGCGCCTCCCACGGCCAGCTCGACGTGGAAATCGTCCCCAACCCGGCATCCACGCTCGGCGTGGTGCCCGTGGTGATCGTCATCGCGGTCGTCATCCTCGCCTTGGTCGCCATGGCGAACCTGCTCACCGCGACCGACGTCGGGCTCCGCGACCACGTGCACGAGGCAGGCATCCTGAAGGCGATGGGCTTCTCCCCGCGCCAGGTGACCGCCACGCTGGTGGTCAGCACCACCGTCGTGACCGCGGTCGGGGTGGTGGCAGGCGTGGCCGCCGGCGTGATCGCCGCGCCCCGCCTGATCAACGCCGAGGGCCAGGCCAGCGGCATGGGCTGGGGCCTGGCGGTCGGCTTCGCCCCGGCCAGCGTCGCCGTCCTGGTCGCTGTCGCCTTCGCCGTCGCCGTGGCCGTCGCCCTGTTCCTCGCCGCCCGCGCCGCCCGCTCCCCTGACCCCTTCCTGTCCGCCCGCGCCGACGAGCCCGCCATGGCCGCTCGCCGGCGTTAGCCGTCATCCGGCTACCCCCGGTCAGCATGCTCCGGGCTCATCGGCTGGCGGGCTTGCGTGCGAGGCCGCCGTAGAGGGTCAGCGGTGCCTCGGGCCGGGATGACTTCCCTGGCCAGAGGTTGATGTCGGTCACGCCCGGTTCCACTAGGTTAAGCCCGTCGAAGAACCCGGTGATGTCCTGGCGCGAGCGGGGGACGACCTGGGCCGACGCGCCTTGGTAGGCCTGCTGCGCGGCGTGGCTCGCATCCGGGGTGATTCCGTCGCCGGTGACGTGCGAGAGCGCCACGGCACTGCCGGGAACCAGGGCTTCCGTCAGGCTGCGGACGACCTCGCGAGGCTGGTCGGCATCGGTCAGGAAGTGCAGGACCGCGAACATCAGCACCGCGACGGGCTCGCCGAAATCGATCAGGCCCTCCGCGGCCTCGAGGATCTTCCCTGGATCGCGCAGGTCGCCCTCGACCACTGCGACCCCGGGCGACCCGCTTTCCAGCAGCGCCCTGGCGTGGCTGACGACGACATCGTCGTAGTCGACGTAAACGACGCGGGAATCAGAGGCGGCGGCCTGCGCTACCTCGTGCACGTTGTCTTGCGCGGGCAGCCCTGAGCCGATGTCGAGGAACTGGCGGACGCCCGAGTCCGCCAGGACCCGCACCACCCGGGAGAGGAACTCCCGGTTCTGCCGGCACGCCAGCGCCGCGCAGGGTAGTCCCTGGAGGATCTTCCCGGCCGCCTTGCGGTCGGCGGCGAAGTTATCCTTACCGCCCAGCAAGAAATCGTAGATCCTCGCGACATTGGGGATGGTCATGTCCAGCCCTCTCGCCGTCAGGATCCTGCGTCGCTCTTCCTCGTCACCGGCCCGGTACTGATGCCACATTTCTCACCGGAATCCTTGCCTCGTTGCTCCTCTTCCTATGGAGTTGTTCGCACTGCCCGCCCCGGTCCTGTGCTGCCGGGGTGGCCGATGGACTCGCCGCTGGCGGGGTCGAAGAAATGCAGCCGGCTGGTGTCGATGGCCAGCTCGACGTCGGCGCCCGGACGGACGGCGGACCGGGACGAGACCCGGGCGGTCCACAGCGACTTGCCGCCGGCCAGCGCGGCGACCGCGTCGTCTTCCTCGTCATGCCCGCCGCCCGCGCTGGCGATCGAGGCGTGCTCGACCGGCGGCGCGTCGATGGCGAAGATCACGTGGATCTCCGTGCCCAGCCCCTCGGTGACCCCGGCCCGCACCATGAACCGCGGCCAGCCCGCGTCGACGAACGCGCCGTCCTCGAAGTCCGACGGGCGGATGCCGAGGATGACCTGGCGGCCGAGGTAACTGGCCAGGCCCGGCCTGGCCGACAGCACCGCCGCCGGGACGGGCAGCCGGAACCCGGCGAACGTGACCGCCGGGCCGTTGTCGCGCACCAGGTTGGCGGTGACGAAGTTCATCGCGGGCGAGCCGATGAACCCCGCCACGAACAGGTTCACTGGCGCGTCGAACAGCGCCTGCGGGGTGCCTGCCTGCTGCAGCTTGCCGTCTCTCAGCACGCACACCCGGTCGCCCAGGGTCATCGCCTCGACCTGGTCGTGGGTCACGTACACGGTGGTGGTGCCGAGCCGCTCGTGCAGCTGGGCCAGCGCCGCGCGCATTGAGACCCGCAGCTTGGCGTCCAGATTCGACAGCGGCTCGTCCATCAAGAAAGCCTGCGGCTCGCGGACGATCGCCCGGCCCATCGCCACCCGCTGCCGCTGCCCGCCGGACAGCGCGGCCGGCTTGCGGTCCAGGTACGGCTCCAGGCCAAGCAGGCCCGCCGCGTCGGCCACCCGCCGCCTGATGTCCGCCTTGGGGGCGTGGCGCAGCTTCAGGCCGAACGCCATGTTGTCGGCCACCGTCATGTGCGGGTAGAGCGCGTAGTTCTGGAAGACCATCGCGATGTCCCGGTCCTTGGGCGGGAGGTGGTTGACCACCCGCTCCCCGATCGAGATCGTCCCGCCGGTGATCTCCTCAAGGCCCGCGATCGTCCGCAAGGCGGTCGACTTGCCGCAGCCGGAGGGCCCGACGAGCACCATGAACTCGCCGTCGGCCACCTCAAGGTTCAGGTCATCAAGCGCCTTCGCCCCGGCGCCGTAGACCTTCTCCACGTGATCAAGGGCGATACGAGCCATCAGGACCTCCATGTTTGACATCTACCTAACGTCTATACATAACATGTATTCATAGGGCAATGTAGCCGAAACCAAGTGACCGGGCAACGAGGCGGGTGGGACCATGAAGCGGCTCAGACAGACGACGCTCGCGGTGCGGCCGTGACGACGGCGGTGTGCGGCCCGGACCGGTCCGCGCCGACGGCCAGCGCGGACGGGCTAGCGTCGGGTCGGTCGTCGCCGGTCTCGCTTGACTCCGGGCTGCGCCAGGCTCTGGCCACGGTGGCCCGCGCGCCGCAACTGCTGGTGGCCTGCGATTACGACGGCACGCTGGCGCCGGTCACCGGCGATCCATGGTCGGTCCGCCCGCTGCCGGAGGCGGCGTCGGCGCTGCGATCGCTTGCCCTGCTGCCCGCGACGACCAGCGCGGTCATCTCCGGCCGTGCCCTGCGGGAGCTTGCGGCGATGTCCCGGCTGCCCGGCGAGGTGCACCTGATCGGCAGCCACGGCTCGGAGTTCGACATCGGGTTCGTCCACACGCTTGAGCCGCGTGCGCGCGCTCTGCAGGCCCGGCTCGTCGATGCACTGCGAAGGATTACGCGCAGGCAGCCGGGGGCGGTGCTCGAGGTCAAGCCCGCGAGCGTGGCGGTGCACGTGCGCCAGGCCGAGCCGGCGGTCGCCGAGCAGGTGCTGGCCAGGGTCCGGTCGGGGCCAGGCACCTGGGCCGGGGTGCACGTCACCGAAGGTACCGCGGTCGTGGAGCTATCGGTCGTCCCCACGGACAAGGGTGAGGCGCTCGACGTGCTGCGCCACCGGTGCGGGGTAACCGCCGCGGTGTTCGTCGGCGACGACAACAGCGCCGAGGAGGTGTTCGCCAGGCTCGCGGGCCCCGACCTGGGCATCAAAGTAGGCGACGGCGGCACCCTGGCCGCGTACCGCGTTCGCGACCCGCACGAGGCGGCCGTCGTGCTGTCCGTCCTTGCCGAGCTGCGCTCCGCCTGGCTGTACGGGGCGGCCGCGGCGCCGATTGAGCGGCTGTCGCTGCTGGGGAACGGGCGTTCACTGGCGCTGCTGACACCCGATGCGACGGTGTGCTGGCAGTGCGTCCCCGAGCCCACGTCGGGTGCGGTGTTCGCGCACCTGCTCGGCGGGGCGCCGGCTGGATATTTCTCGGTCCGCCCGGAGCAGGAGGCACTGTCCCTCGGACAGCGGTACGTGAACGGCACCATGACGCTGGAGACCCGGTGGCCGGGGCTGCTGGTCACCGACTACCTCGACCGCTACGCCGCGGTGCACCGAACGGACCTGATCAGGGTGATCAGCGGCTCCGCCCCGGCGGTCGTGGAGTTCGCGCCGCGTCCCGAGTTCGGGCAGGTCATGGCGCGGATCGAGGCGCGACCTGACGGGCTGGTCGTCGCGGGGACCTCAAGCCCGATCGCGTTGCGCTCCCCGGGTACCGCGTGGGAAATCATGAGGGACGGCGGGCATCACTCGGCCCGCGCCGTGGTGCGGCCCGCCCCGGGCCGGCCAGTGGTGCTTGAACTGCGCTGCGGCACCGACGACCTGTCCCCCCACCCCGTCCCCGAGCCTTCCCGCCGCGAGCTGGCCGGGGCCCTGTGGTCCCGGTGGCTGGGCGGCCTGACGCTGCCCCGCCGGGACGCCGCTCTCGTGGCGCGCTCCGCGCTCACGCTGCGAGCGCTCTGCTACGCCGACACCGGGGCGATCATGGCCGCCGCCACCACCTCGCTGCCAGAGACGGTCGGCGGCATCCGCAACTGGGACTACCGGTACTGCTGGCCGCGGGATGCCGCGATGACGGCGCGGGCACTGGTGTCGCTCGGGTCGATCGCGGAAGCGGACGCATTCCTTGACTGGCTGCGCGGCATCCTCGCCGGCCTGCCGGCACCCGAGCGGCTGCGTCCGGTTTACGCTCTCGACGGCAGCACGCCTGGCCCGGAGGCCGTCATCGACACGCTGCCGGGATACGCGGGCTCCCGGCCCGTCCGCGTCGGTAACCTGGCCGAGCAGCAGGTGCAACTCGACATCTTCGGTGCGGTGGTCGAGCTCGTCTACGACCTGGCCGTCCGGCGCGGCCGGGTCAGCGACGCCGACTGGGCCCTGGCCAGCAGCATGTGCGACGCGGTGGCGCGGCGCTGGCGGGAACCCGACCATGGCATCTGGGAAGAGCGCCTGGTGCCGCGGCACCACGTCCACTCCAAGGTGATGTGCTGGGTAGCCATCGACCGCGCCATCCGCATCGCCGAGCGCTGCAACGCCGCCGCTGACCCGTCCTGGCCAGGGCTGCGCGACGCCATCGCCGCTGACGTGCTGGCCCACGGGTGGAACGAAACCGTCGAGGCCTTCACCGCCGCCTATGACAGCACCGAACTCGACGCCGCCAGCCTGCACGTGGGCCTGTCCGGCCTGCTCGACCCGGCGGATCCCAGGTTCCAGGCCACCGTCGCTGCGGTCGAGGCCGGGTTGCGCGCCGGCGGCACCGTCTACCGTTACCGGCGCGACGACGGCCTTCCCGGTCGGGAAGGCGGCTTCCACCTGTGCACGACCTGGCTTATCGAGGCGTACCTGCTAGCCGGCCGGCGGGACGACGCCGAGGAGCTTTTCGGCCAGCTGACGGCGGCAGCCGGACCGACCGGCCTGCTACCAGAGGAGTACGACCCGGTCAGCGAGCGGTCACTGGGGAACCACCCGCAGGCGTACAGCCACGTCGGGTTGATCCGCTGCGCTCAGCGCCTGTCAGAGAACATCACCCTCAGTGCTTAGCGTTCGCTCCCGGGTCCTCATAGCCTGCCAGCCCCAGTCCCGAGGAGGAAAGGAGGAACCAATTCTCGCATCAAGACAGAAAAGGCATCGGGACACCTAAAGAACAGCAGGACTCTTAGCTAATGGTGCGTCCGCGGCGAAAGCCCGGAATAGCGACATGATCTGGTATATCCGCGATCGGAGAATCGGAGAAATAGATGACTGTTGTCCGCAAGCTCGCCGTCACCGCAGTTCTCGCTGCGGTGCTCGGCTTGGCCCCGTTCATGAGCATGACGGCGAAGGCAGCGCCTGGCCTTGGCCAGGCCCGGCTCACCAGCCACGCGACCCAGCAGCCGGCTAAAGTGACGGTGACCCGTCAGTGCACGTACGGCTCGTCCGGCGGCAACGTCAAGACATGCCTCACCACCTACCACCGTGGCCGTTACGTGGAGGTCATAAAGCTCAGCGGTTGCGTCCTTCACTCCGCGCGCCAGTTGTTCGAGGGCATCGGCGGACCGCAGGGGGCTCTGTTTGAGAACCCAGACGCCACGGGATTCTGGATCATCCCGGGGTCCTGCAACACCATCACCTGGCATCCCTTCAAGAACGTGCCCCCCGGCAAATACTGCGGCTATACGTACCGTGTCGTTGAGACAAACGGAGCGATACACGGATATCTCATCGGCAAGGAGTGCATAAAGCTGTAGCTCGGCAGCGGCCTAAAGCTGGCGAGGCGCTGACCCGCCTCGCCAGCCTGGTCGCGGACATCCCGCTCGCCCGGGAATGGCACGTTCCGACCGTTAAGGTGATCACGGACTGGCGCCTTCCCCTCCCGTCGGCCCTGATGCGGGCCCGCTGCCCTTGTCCCATGAGACGAGGCTGAGCCTGAGGCCGTCGTCGCCTGGGGTCGTGCGGAAACGCGCGGTGCCGCCGGTGGGCAGGTCATGCCCGGGGTCCTGCACCGCCGCGAGCAGGGGCAGGGCAGCGCGGATGCTGGCCCCGTGCGCTACGGCGAGAACCTGATCGTCGCCTGGCCCGGTCATCGCCGTGAATGCGGCGCGGAGCCGGGCGGTCAGTTCGGTGCAGTCCTCGCCGTCCGGGAACCGGGCGGCGTAGTCGCCGTGGCGCCACGCATCCAGGACACTGTTGTATGTGGCCCAAGAGCGCGCGTCGTTACGCCCGTCCAGTGAGCCGACGTTGACTTCCCGCAGGTTCTCATCTGCGGTGACATCCCTCGCTCCGAGGACTTCAGCCAGGATCGCAGCCGTCTCGGCGGCTCGGCGCAGCGGCGAGCACACGATGCGGCCCGGGGCCGACCCGGCGGCAAGGCGCGCGGCGAGGCCCCTGGCCTGCTGGCAGCCTCGTTCGGTAAGCGACTCGTCGTAGACCCGGAACGAGAACGTCCTGTTCACGTTGGCGAGGTTTTCGCCATGCCGGGCCCAGGTCACCATAGTCACTGAGCAGCACCTTTCGCCTTCTCACGCCTCTGCGCGGACCGCTGGGGTCAGCCGTTCGCCGACCGCCCCTACCAGCCGGTTGATCTCGTACGAGACCTGGCTGGTGTCACATTCCGGCGCGGCGAGCACGGCCAGGCTCGACCCGTCGCTGATTACCTTGACGAACATCAGCCCGTCGTCCATCTCGACCAGTGCCTGCATGGCCGTCCCGCCTTCGAAGGCGCGCGCCGCGCCTTGCATGAGGCCGGCCAGCCCGGAGGTGATGGCGGCGAACTGCTCGACGGCCGCGGCGGGGATACCCGCCGACAGCGCTAGCGGCACCCCGTCCGCGGATACCACCATCGCGTGCGCGACGTCCTCAACCCGCGTGGTGAATTCGGTGACTAGCCAGTTCAGGTCCTGTCGGTAGGCTGTGCTCAGCACCTAGCTCCCCTCTCCTTCGCTTGACGTCAAGCCCTCGGCCCGGCGGTTGCCGAGCTGGAACCCGCTGAGGCGGCTCCGTGCCTGCTGTGGTGAGCGCGGGGGCAGCGACCTCGGCCGTACCCGGGCCGGCGCTGCGGTGCCGCGGCCTTGTTCCCGCGGCCTGGCCGCCGGCGTTCCGACTGGTCCCGAGGCTTCCGGTGCCCCGCTGGCCGCCGCGCTTGAGAACAGGTTCGCTCCCGGTATCCGGCTCGGCAGGCCTGCCGCCGTCTGGTTACCTGGCACCGGCGCGCTGAGCGCCTCGGTGGCCGGCCAGCGGTCAGCCCAGGCGACGCCGGCGGCGCTGTCGGCGTCGCCCGGCGAACCCGTGCCGATACCCGTCCCGCCGGAGTCACTGACCGCGCCGGTGAGCGCGGCCCGCGCACTCGCGCTCGACGGGCGGTTGGCGCGGAACCAAATCGACCGCGCGGCGGCCGGCGCGGCGGCCGGCATCGGGTCGCTGGCCAGCTCGCCGTCGGTGCTGTCGTCCTCCCGTTGGTCGGCGAGCAGGACGAAGCTGCGCCGGCCGGGCACGCGCCGCCCGCCAACGCTGAGCTGAGCGGCCGTGGCCTGGCTCGCCGGCCGCCGCGGCCACGGAGCGGCGTGCCGGGCGGCGTGCCGCCCGGCGAGGCTGTCGGGCAGCCAGATCAGAGCGGACACCCCCTCGGGTGACGCGGCGCGCAACCGGACCTTGACCCCGTGCCGCGCCGCGAGCCGCGACACCGCAAACAGCCCCATGTGCTGGGACACAGACACGTCGATCTCCGGCGGGGTGTCGAGCCGCTGGTTCATCTCCGCGAGCCGGGCCGCAGAAAGCCCAAGGCCGTTGTCCTGGACCTCGAGCAGCACGCCGCCGCTGCTGAGCTCACGGCCAAGCACGCGCACCGAGGTATGCCGCGGAGAGAATATGGTGGCGTTCTCGACGATCTCGGCAAGCAGGTGCACGACGTCGGAAGCCACCTGCCCGGAGACGGCGAGATCGGGCGCGACGTCGAGCACCACCCTGGTGTACTGTTCGATCTCCGCCGATGCCGCGCTGGCCACGTCGGTGAGCGGCACCGGTTTGCTCCACTTGCGCACCGGCTCCTCCCCGGCGAGCACGAGAAGGTTCTCGGAGTTACGGCGCATGCGGGTGACCAGGTGATCCATCGAGAACAGGCTGGACAGCCGGTCGGGGTCGTCCTCGTTCTGCTCCAGGGAGTCGATCATGCGCGCCAGTCGGTCGATCAGCGGCACGCTCCGGCGGGACAGGTTAATGAACATCGCGCTGAGGCTGCCGCGCAGCAGCGCCTCGTTGCCGGCGAGCCGCACGGCTTCGCTGTGTACCCGGTCGAACGCCCGGGCCACCTTCCCGATCTCGTCGGTAGAGTGCACGCTGACCGGCTCGACTTCCAAGGTGGCGGTGGAGTCGGTGGCCTTACTGAGTGCGGCGACCCGGGCGGGCAACTCCTCCGCCGCGATCTTGAGCGCGTCCGCTTGCAGCCTGCGCAGCGGGCCAACCAGGGACCGGGCGAGAATGAAGGTCAAGGTAAGCACGAGGAGCAGCAGCGCACCGGTCACCGCGGCGGTGAGCACCGCCGACTCGTGCGCGCCCTGCTCAAGCGACTGGCTGCGAGCGACGATCGCCGCGGCCAGTCCCTGCTCGACGGTCTGCATCCGGGTGATCGTTTCGGTCATGGTGGAATACCACATGTCCGGCTTCGGCGGCGCGATGACGGTCTGGCGCGTGAACTGCGCGTTACTGAAAGCCAGGGCGAACGCCTGGGCGGGAGTGAGTCGCGGGTCGCTGACCGTGTTCAGGAACAGGAAGTTGGTCAGCAGCTGCTCGGTGTCGGTCTTCTCGGCGTCCACCGTGTTGAGGTAGTCGTTCTCCTCGGCCTGCGTGGCCGACGACACGAACGTGGCCAGGTCGGCGTCTTCCAGTCCCTGCGCGGTGGCCAGCGTCGCCGGGACGTCGTTGAATGAGTCCTTGCCCTCGGTCAGCGCCGCGTCGATGATCGCGCGTTCCTGTGAGGCCTCGTCCTTTGCCCTGGACAGCGAGCCGAGCGTGCGGACCTCGTCGGAGAGCAAGGGGTCGCCGCTGGCGCTGGTGACCTCGTCGTTCAGGGCGAACAGGCTGGCGACGGCTTCCGTGTAGGCAACGATCACCGCCTGCGGCGGCTGGGTTATGGCGCGGACGCGCAGGCTGCCGAGGCTGCCGATCATAGCGGTCACCGCTGCCGCCTTCGCCTGGGTGTTGGCTGGGAAGGGACGACCGATCTGGGCCGCCAGGGTCTGCACCTGCCCGGCCGCGGCGTTGGTCGCCGCTTGCGCGCCCCGGACCTCCGCCTGCAATGACTGGGCGGTCGGGTCGACCTTCTCGCCGGCCGTGGGGCACTGCCCTCCAGGGCTGGCCGCGCACATCGCGGCGGTGAGGTCGCGCTCGTTTTCCATCGCCTGCGCCAGCGTGGTGGCTTCCTCACCGAGGGAGGCGAGCTGCGTCGTCCGGGCGAACGCGATGGCGGTGTCGGTGGCGGCGGCGATGCGCAGGCCGCCGAAGACCACACCCAGGGCGACCGCGATGACAATGACCGCGCTGATCCGCCGGGACACCGGCCAGTTGCTCAGCGAGAACGTCACCTTCGGTCGGCGGACGCGGAACCGTGGCGGGCGGCTGGCGGCGTGCACTGGCCGTCGGCCCGCTCGTACGTCAGGTCTTCTCATCGCGCTGCTCCTGCTCGCGGACGTCCGTTGCGGTCATCTGTTCCGGCTCCAGGTGTCATCGCTAGCTGGCTGCGTTGGAATCGGTCGCGATGATGCCCGCGTAGCCTTTGAAGGCACCAGACGCGGCGCTCTGGCTCGGGTTCATGTACACCGACGAGATCAGGTCCTGCAGGTCGGAGGACACGTTCAGGTACTCCGCGGTGACCGGCCGCGTCGCCGCGATCGGCGCCATGGCCTGCACGGTCTTGAAGATCGGCGCGCCGCGCAGCAGCGACGGGGTATATGCGGCCGGTACCGCCGGGGCGTCGCCGACCGCGATCGCCCGGGCGGTCTCCTGCGCCGGGCTGGTCAGGAAGTCGATCAGCTTGTCCACCGCGGCCACGTGCGGGGACCTGGCGTTGACGCTCAGTACCTCACCGCCAAGTGCGACACCGGGCGAGCCGCCGGGGGCAGGCGGGAACGGGATGAAGCCGATGTGCCCCTTGACCGCGGGCGCGAGCTGCACGCTGGCCAGGTAGGGCCAGTTGAGTGCGAACGCGGCGTAGCCGTCCGCGAAGTCGTCTCCAGTCTGCCCTTCCTGGTAGGCGAGCACGTCACTGGGGGCTACGTGGTACTGGTAAATCAGGCCGTGCAGGAAGTTCAGCGCCGCCACGTTCCGCTGGGTGTCCACGTCCGACAGGCTGTTCAGCGAGCCGCCGAACGCCTTGTCCAGCATCATGTACGCGGTAATCGCGCCCTCGTACTTGTCGCCCTCGAAGGCGACGCCCTCCCGCAGCTGGTGGTCGCCACTGAGCGCCTGCTCGGCGTCGGTGATGACCTGCTGCGCTGTCTTCGGCGGGGCGGGGACCAGGTCAGTGCGGTACCAGAGCCCTTCGACGTTCAGGAACCACGGGCAGGAGTACAGCGTGCCCTGGTACTCGCCGGTAGAGATCATCCCCGGGTTGTACTGGCCCGGCCGGCAGCTGGCCGGCTCCAGGTAGCCCGCCGCGGCCCACTCGGCCGTGTAGGTGATGTCGGATTCCACCAGGTCGGGAGTCGGGGCGCCGGCCGAGAAGGCGTTGTCCAGCTGGGACAGGAACACGGTGGAGTCCGAGGACAGCGCCTCGACGGCTACGTGGATGTTCGGATGCAGCTTTTCGAACTTACTGACCTGCGTCTCGGTGTACTGGCCCTCGAGGCCGAGACCGGAAATGGCAAAGGTGAGCGTCTGGGTGGTGCTCGCCGACTGCTGCGTGGTGCTCGCCGATCGCTGCGTGGCGCTGGTGCTTGAACTGCAGGCGGCGAGGCTCAGCAGGGCCACGGAAGCGACCGCGACCGGGACCGGGACGCGCCTTGTTCTGATCGTGCGCCGCATAGAAGCCTCCGGAACGTGCAACAGCAATGTGCATGCATGTTATGCACACTTGTTATGTATACGTCTAGGACTTCTCGTAACTTCTCGTAACAACTAGGGCTGGTTCCTGGTAACAGAACGGGTCGCCGGGCGTGTGGCAGGTACTGGCGAGACAGGTAACAGCAGGACCTCCCGCTGACCGGCTCCGGCGCATAGCGTCGGACCGGCAGAGTCAGTGACGACGAGGGGACACCTCCATGGAAAAGCGCATCCTGGGCTCCGGCGGGCTTGAGGTTTCCGCCCTCGGGTTCGGCTGCATGGGCATGA
>Ga0265337_1000155_pt1 | contig 34740 bp, 35 predicted proteins | sample 42122metaG_FD_192441 | JGI IMG/M metagenome (GOLD analysis project Ga0265337, IMG submission 192441) | Rhizosphere microbial communities from Carex aquatilis grown in University of Washington, Seatle, WA, United States - 4-21-22 metaG | ecosystem: Host-associated > Plants > Roots > Rhizosphere >... | reverse complement strand
ACGGTCGCCTACTATAACGAGATCGATGATCGTTAAAGCTTTCGACTTCCCTTTCTTGGACATATTTACCTCGGCAGACTGACCGGATAATTCGGATTTTCAGGTACCATTCCCCGTCTAACCCAAAAGGACTTGCGGTGCGAGGGCATAGTTAGACGAGTGAAGATCGTGATACCGGGCGGCGCCGGCCGTATCGGCGAGCTGCTGACCCGGTCGCTGGCCGGTGCCGGGCACGAGGTCGTGGTGCTGAGCAGGCAGCCGCGGCATAGCGGTGAGATCGCCTGGGACGGCCGGACGCTCGGGCCGTGGGCGGCGGCGGTCGATGGCAGCGACGTGGTCATCAACCTGGCCGGCCGCAGCGTCAACTGCCGGTACACCGATGCCAACCTCAGGCAGATGATGGATTCCCGGGTGGACTCGGCGCGGGTCATCGGCGCGGCGATCGCGGCGGCCCGCCGCCCGCCCGCGGCCTGGCTGCAGATGAGCACCGCCACCATCTACGCGCACAGCCTGGACCGGCCGAACGACGAGGCGTCCGGGGAGGTCGGCGGCACCGAGCCCGGGGTCCCCGCGTACTGGTCCTATAGCGTGTCGATCGCGATGAACTGGGAGCAGGCGCAGGCCAGCGCCGCGACGCCGGGGACACGCAAGGTCGCGCTGCGGACCGCCATCGTGATGAGCCCGGAACGGGGCGGGGCGTTCGCCACGCTGTCCCGGCTGGCCCGGGTCGGCCTCGGCGGCCCGGTCGGCGGCGGGCGGCAGTACATGTCCTGGATTCACGGCGCCGACCTGGCCCGGGCCGTGTCGTTCCTCATCGCGCGCGACGACATCGACGGCGTGGTGAACCTGGCCGCCCCGTCCCCGTTGCCGCAGCGGGAGTTCATGCGCGAGCTCCGGATGGCATGGGGTGTCCGCGTCGCGCTCCCGGCGACGCGCTGGATGGCCGAGATCGGCGCTTTCGCCTTGCGCTCGGACACCGAGCTGCTGCTTAAGAGCCGTTACGTGCTGCCCGGGCGGTTGACCGCGGCGGGCTTCGCCTTCGACTTCCCGGCCTGGCCAGCGGCCTCCGCCGCTCTGGTCGACGAGGTGAAGGCCCGGGCCAAGTAGGTTCTGCTTCCCGTCCCTGGGCTCCCAGGCAAGCTCGGCCAGCTCGCCCATGACGAGCTGCTCCCAGGCCGCCTCCGGCATCCCCGCCATCACGTCACATCCTCGACAACCTTCTCCGCTCAAATCCTCGCTTTAGTTGAACGACTTCCTCTAGCCTGCGACTCCTCCACTCAGACATCGAGACGCTCGAGTTGCTCGCGGACGATCCGCTCTAGACGCGCCGACTCATCGAAGTGAGCGAAGAGTTCCTTGGTCAGTCGGTCGATCTTTTCCGCGATTGGCTCGCCGTCGGTGTCGTCGGTTTCCGCAGCGCCGACGTAGCGGCCCGGAGTGAGGATGTGGTCCTGCCTGCGGACATCTTCGAGGGCCGCCGAGTAACAGAAGCCAGGGATGTCCTCGTACTTGAGGCCCGCCTGACGAGCTGACGCGGTGCCGCGCCAGGCGTGGTAGGTGCCCGCGATCTTGGTGATGTCGTCGTCGGCGAGGATGCGCTCGGTGCGGTCCACCATTGTCCCCATCGAGCGAGCGTCGATGAACAGGATGTCGCCACGGCGGTCGGCCAGGTGCTTCGCTGCCTGCGGGCCTTTGTTGCTGGAGAAGAACCACAGGCAGGCGGGGATCTGGGTGGTGCGGAAAAGCTGCGCCGGCAGCGCGATCATGCACGCGACCAGGTCGGTTTCGATGAGGGCCTTGCGGATCTCGCCTTCACCGGACTGCTTGGAGGACATCGAACCGTTCGCCAGGACCACGCCGGCCGAGCCGTTGGAGCTGAGCTTGTAGACGATGTGCTGCAGCCAGGCGAAGTTTGCGTTGCCCGCCGGGGGAACGCCGTAGCGCCACCGCGGGTCGTCGGTCTTGCGTGCCCAGTCGGACATGTTGAACGGAGGGTTGGCCAGGATGAAGTCGGCCTTCAAGTCCGGGTACTTGTCGGCATGGAAAGTGTCCTCCCAGCGGGACGACAGGTTGCCGTTGATGCCGTGGATCGCCAGGTTCATCTTTGCCAGGCGCCAGGTCCGCTCGTTGGATTCCTGGCCGTAGACGGCCAGGTCGTCGCGGCGGCCCTGATGGGCAAGGACGAACTTCTCCGCCTGGACGAACATGCCGCCCGATCCGCAGCACGGGTCGTACACCCGGCCCGAGTACGGCTCAAGCACCTCCACCAGGACCTTGACGACGCTGGCCGGGGTGTAGAACTCGCCGCCGCGCTTGCCCTCGGCACGGGCGAACATCTCAAGGAAGTACTCGTATACCTCACCGAGGACGTCACGAGCCTTCTTCTCGCCGTGGCCGGTGAAGCGGGCGTCGCTGATCAAGTCGACAAGCTCGCCGAGGCGGCGCTGGTCGACGTTGTCGCGGTTGAAGATCTTCGGCAGCACGCCGGTGAGGGACGCGTTGGTCTTCATGATCGCGTCCATCGCGTTGTCGATCAGCTCGCCGATGCCCGCGCTCTTGGCCTGGGCAGCGAGGTTGGCCCAGCGGGCACCCGCGGGCACCCAGAAGACGCCGTTGCGGGTGTACTCGTCCTTATCGTCGAGGAACTCCGCGAGCCTGGACTCGGGTACTCCGCCGGCCAGGAGTTCGGCACGAACCTGGTCGCGGCGCTCGGCGAACGCGTCAGACACGTACTTGAGGAAGACCAGGCCGAGCACGAAGTCCTTGTACCGGGCGGCGTCCATCGAGCCGCGGAGCTTGTCCGCCGCCCGCCACAGGACGGCGTGCAGCTCGGCCGTGCTCTGGGTGCCCGGCGGCGCCGGCTGGTCGTTCTTCTTCCTACCGGGCATTACTCTTCCCATCCGCTCAGTTCGACGCCAGTGAGAGCCATCAAGCCACTGCCTGGGCGGTCTTCGCGGCGTCCCGCACGGGAATCTCACCCGACATGAGCTTCGGCAACAGCGCGTCCCGTAGCCGCGCCAAGGCCGCCGACTCGGCAGAAAGGCTCTCGCGCAGCAGGAAGAGCTGCCGTACTTCCTCGTGAAAGAGACGGAGCTCCGGTTCGCCGGGCACCCTTACCTCGAGCGCCAGAACGTTCGGCCGGTTGAGGCCGGGGACAGCCGAGTCGGAATTCATGCGTTCAAGCCCGAGGTGCCTGAGCATGAAGAAGGCGAACTCCATCGGCACGTCTGTTCGCAGCAGCTCCACGTAGAAGGTCGTGTCGATCGGGAAGAAACCCTGCTCCGACCAGTAGACCGCGCCGACGGTCCCCTTACGCCCGACGACGATACCCGGCCCCTCGACCAGGCCGGCGTCATGGAAGCCGGTGATTCCGCCGCTCCCGTATACCGGGAACTTGCCCGTCACCCGCCCGGCGGCAGGCAGCGCCTTGCCGTACTTGAGCTCGATCAGATCGCCGACCGGCTCTTTGCCCGCGGCGCCCGCGACGAGCCGCGCGTACCTTGCCTCGGCAAGACTGGACGCGGCCTGCGCCATCTGTCCGTTGACGGCGATCTTGTCGTCGAGCGCACCGAGCAGTTCCCCGATGGCCCGCTGGTCCCGCAGCGGCGGCAGGACAAACTCGAAATCCAGAATCTGCCTGCCGCTGATGTGCGGCACCGCGGTGCCCGTCTGCACGCCGAAGACGTAGGCCGTGAACGCCGGGCTGCCGATGAGACAGGCAAGGAAGCGCTGGTCCAGGGCGGGGAACGCACGAAGACAGGCAACCCGCTGCACGAGCAGGCTCGGGACGTCTTCCGGGCGCAGCTGCGCGTACTTAAGTCCGGCTTCGATCCACGGACGGTCCATCGCGAGGATAACGTCGCCGGTCCGGAGCTGATATCTCTCATAGGCGGCATCGCCAGCCCGCCAGTACTTGGCGTTGTCCCAGCGGATTCGGCCCGGTGCGACGTTGTCGCCGCGCAGCAGCCGGATCCCGTCCTGGGAACCCGTGTACTGCGCGCTCTTGAATGGGTTCCCCGTTATCAGGTCCACATGATCGCCGAGCCGCACCAGGCCAGGCATGGAGACAGTGTTCCATGCCTGGCCCGGCGCTCGAGCCGGCCTGGTCAGCCCCACTGCCCGGTCAGCTGGCGGCGGCGTCGAGCAGGTGGTAGTTCCGCTTGCCCTTGCGCAGCACCAGCCAGCGGCCGTGCAGCAGGTCGGCCTCGGTGAGCGCGCGGTCCTCCGGCACCACCTCACCGTTGACGGACGCGGCGCGCTGGCCGATCGTGCGGCGGGCATCGGACAGCGACGAGGCGAGCGGCGTCGCGCCGAGTGCCGCGGCGAGGGTCGCGCCCGGCACGAACGGCGACGTCGGGACCTCGGTCGCGAGGAACGTGAGCGCACGCTCGGAGGCACCCGCCGGCGAGCCGCCGAACAAGATCGCGCTCGCCTCCTCAGCGGCCGCGGTCGCCTCGGCGCCGTGCACGAGCGTGGTGGTCTCCCTGGCCAGGCGGCGCTGGCCCTCGCGCCGGTGCGGCGCCTGGGCGTGGGCGGCCGCGATCGACTTGCACTCCTCCACGGGCAGCAGCGTGAGCTGGAGCAGGAAGCGCTCGATGTCGGCGTCCGCGACGTTCATCCAGTACTGGAAGAACTGGTACGGGGAGGTACGGTCGGCGGCCAGCCAGATCGCGCCATCCTCGGACTTGCCGAACTTCTTGCCGTCGGAGCGGAGCAGCAGCGGCCAGGTGAACGCGTGCACGTGCCTGCCGTCGGCCCGGCGGATCAGGTCCACGCCCGCCAGCAGGTTGCCCCACTGGTCGGAACCGCCGACCTGGATCTCGACGTCGTGCTTCCTGCTTAGGTGCAGGTAGTCATTGGCCTGCAGGAGCTGGTAGCTGAACTCGGTGAACGAGATGCCGTTGTCGCTCTCAAGACGGGCCTTGACCGACTCGCGGGCGACCATCTGGTTGACGCTCGCGTGCTTGCCGACGTCGCGCAGGAAGTCAAGCAGCGACAGCGACTCGGTCCAGTCCAGGTTGTTGACGAGGGAAACCCCGGAGATCCGCTCCAGCTGGTCCGCGATGCGCCTGGTGTTCCGCGTCAGCGTCGCGGTGTCCAGGAGGTTCCGCTCCCTGGACTTGCCGCCGGGGTCGCCGATCATCCCCGTCGCGCCGCCGGCCAGCGCGATCGCGTTGTGCCCGGCGTCGGCGAACTTGCGCAGCACGAGCAGGCCGATCAGGTTGCCGACCTGCAGCGAGTCGTTGCTCGGGTCGCAGCCGTAGTACACGCCGACCGGGCCAGCAAGGATCCGGGCGCGCAGCGCGTCGCGGTCGGTACTGTCCTGGACGAGGCCCCGGGCCTCAAGGTCGGCGAGAAGATCCATGCTGCCTATGATCCCATATCCCGGGTGCTGGCCCGGCTGCATTTAGGCTCGTGCGCGGGCGTCACCACAAGCCTGCCCGTGCTCCACAGCAGCCAATTAGCGATACTCCCCGAAAGCCAGCCGGTCGATATCTAACCATGATCATCAGGAATCCTGTACATCTTCGGCTGGGAGGTGTAGACATCCCATCAACGTGGCCCGTGCTCGGGCCATCGATGCGAGGAGGCATCTGATGCGGATGAGGTTCAAACTCCGCAGGACCGTAACCGCGACGGCCGCGATCGCCCTGGTCGCGGCGGGAGCGTCGCTTGCGGTGCCTGGCGCGGCCCGCGCCGCCGGCGCGGCGCCCGGGACCCAGGTCACCGGGACGCTGGCGAACGGCACCGTGTGGATCGCGGAATACCCCGCCAACTGGAACGGCACCCTGATCCTGTACAGCCACGGCTTCGGCCCGCTCACCGCGGCGGACGCGCCCGACCCGAACACGCAGGCCGCGCTGCTCGCCGACGGGTACGCGCTAGCTGGCTCCTCCTACGATCCGAACAACTCGGAATGGGCGCTCGACACGGCCGTCAGCGACCAGTTCGGCACCCTGTCCGTGGTCGAGTCCACCGTGCTGCCGTCGCGTCCCAGGCACGTGATCGCGATGGGCTCCTCGATGGGCGGGCTGGTCAGCGCGCTTGAGGCGCAGTCGGGCCGGGGCAAGATCGACGGCGCCCTGACCACCTGTGGCATCGTCGGCGGCGGCGTCAACCTGAACGAGTACCAGATCGACGGCGAGTACGCGATCGCCCAGCTGCTCGGCAACCCGGCCACCCAGCTCGTCGGGTTCGGCACTACCGCCAACGCGCTCGGCACGGCCGCCGCGCTCAGCGCGGACGCCAAGACGGCGCAGCAGACCGCGTCCGGCCAGGCCAGGCTGGCGCTCGCCATGGCGTTCCTCAACGTGACGCCGTGGGACCCGTCCTCGCCCGCCCCGGCGAGCGGCCCGGCCGCGCAGGAGTCCGCGCAGTACGACGTGATGTTCGGCGGCTCGTTCAGCATCATGGACTTCATCGAGCTCGGCCGGGTCTCGATCGACCAGGCCGACGGCGGCCAGGCGACCTGGGACATCGGCACGAACTTCGCCGCGGTGCTGCGCCAGTCGCCGTACCTGCCCGAGGTCGAGGCGCTGTACCACGCGGCCGGCCTGAACCTGAACGCCGACCTCGCCAACCTCACGGCACACACCAACATCACGGCGAACCCGGCGGCGCTGTTCTCGCTCTACCGGACGTCCGTCCCGGACGGGCGGCTCGAGGTGCCGGAACTCGACCTGCACACGGTTGGCGACAACCTCGTCCCCGTGCAGAACGAGAACTACTACCGCCAGCTGGTCGACCAGGCCGGCCGCGGCGACCTGCTGCGCCAGGCGTACACGATGAGCTTCGGGCACTGCAACTTCAGCCCGTCCGAGCTGGTGGCCGGCGTCGAGGCGATCCTGCAGCGGGTCACCAGCGGGCGGTGGGGCGACGTGGCGACGGCAGCCGGCCTTGAGCAGGCGGCCGACGCCACCAACCTCGGCCCGGCCAACTTCACCAGCTACCACCCCGGCGCGCTGACCGGCGCGGTTCCGGCGTGGTAACCACGTGTTAACGGCGACTGGTTTACCCGCAACGAGCGGCGCGGGCTCGGATAACCTCGGCACATGCCTGGAACCGAACCCGCGCCGCTGCTGCTGTACCTGGTCAAGCGGGTGGAGCTCGCCATCCGCGCGCGGCTTGACGAGATCGTCCGGCCGACCGGGCTCACCGCCATCCAGTACACCGCGCTCACCGTGCTCGAACGGCACGACGACATGTCCTCGGCGCAGCTGGCCAGGCACTCGTTCGTCACCGCCCAGTCGATGGCCGACATGATCACCACGCTGCAGGGGCGCGGGCTGATCGAGCGGCACCGGGACCGCGCCGACCGGCGGCGGCTCGTGGTTTCGCTCACCGCCGCGGGACGCGTGGTGCTCGACCGCCACCGCGACGAGGTCGCCGCGCTCGAGGGTGACATGATCGCCGGGCTGTCCGGGCCGGAGACCGCCGGGCTGCGGGCCGCGCTGAACGCGTGCTACGACAACCTCTCGCTCACGGCCAGGTCCGCCGGACGGGAGCTGGCGGTCGGGGACGAGTAGGCCGCTTCCGTTCGGTATGACCGCATTGCGCCTCTGTTTAAGATCGCGGCAGGCTGGCAGGATGCGTTCCATGGAAACGCCGCTGTCTCCGCTTGAGTTCGCCCGCCGCACCCGCCGCCTGCACGGCACGCGCGAGGCCGTCGTCGATGGCGACCTCAGGCTCACCTACGAGCAGTTCTTCGACCGCTGCGACCGCTGGTCGGGCGCCCTGCAGGCGCTCGGCGTCGGCCAGGGGGACCGGGTCGCGACGATCGCGCCGAACACCCACGCGCAGCTCGAGGCGTTCTACGCGGTGCCGCAGCTCGGCGCCGTGCTCGTGCCGATGAACTACCGGCTCACCGCCGACGACTTCGTCTACATGGTCAACCACTCGGGTTCCACGGTGCTCTGCGTGCACAGCGACTACCTGGACGCGATCGACGCGGTCCGCGACCAGATGCCGGGCGTGCGGCACTTCGTCGCGTTGGAGGGCGCGCGCGACGGCTGGCTGGACTACGAGGCGCTGATCGCCGTCACCGGGCCGAACTTCGCCCGGCCGGAGATCGGCGAGCGTGACCTGCTGACGATCAACTACACGAGCGGCACCACGTCCCGGCCCAAGGGCGTGATGATCACGCACCGGAATGCCGCGATGAACACCGTCGGCACCCTGCTGCACCTGCGCCTCGGCGTCGGCGACCGCTACCTGTGGACGCTGCCGATGTTCCACGCCAACGGGTGGACATTCACCTGGACGGTGACCGCCGCCGGCGGCACGCACGTCTGCCTGCGCAAGGTCGAGCCGGCGCTGGTCTTCTCGCTGATCAGGGATGAGCGGGTGGGCTGGCTGTGCGCCGCGCCCACGGTGCTGATCTCGCTGGCCAACGCCCCGGCCACATCGCCGGCTGAGGGAGGGCGCGGTGAGGTGCCCGCCGGGGTGCGGGTGATCACCGCGGGCGCGCCGCCGGCCGCGGCCACCATCGAGCGGCTCGAGGGCGAGTTCGGCTGGGACATCACCCACGTGTACGGGCTCACCGAGACCGCGCCGTTCATCACCGTGTGCGACCCGCTGCCTGAGCACGCGGGCCTGTCCCCCGCCGACCGCGCGGTGCTCAAGGCCAGGCAGGGCGTTGAGCTGATCACCTCCGGTGAGCTGCGGGTTGCCGACGACGCGGGGGCTGAGGTGCCGTGGGATGGGGCGACGATCGGGGAAATCACCGTGCGCGGCAACGTCGTCATGGACGGCTACTACAACGACCCCGACGCGACCAAGAAGGCGATGGGCGACGGCTGGTTCCACAGCGGCGACGCGGCCGTCGTGCACCCGGACGGCTACGTGGAGATCAAGGACCGGATCAAGGACGTGATCATCAGCGGTGGTGAGAACATCTCCTCGGTCGAGGTGGAGGGCACGCTGCTGCGGCACCCGGCCGTGGGCGAGGCCGCGGTCGTCGGGCTGCCGAGCGAGCGGTGGGGCGAGACGCCGCACGCGTTCGTCGTGCTCCTCGCGGGCGAGACGACAACCGAGTTGGAGCTCATCGACTTCGTCAGGGACCGGCTGGCGCACTTCAAGGCACCGCGCGGCGTCACGTTCGTGGCCGAGCTGCCCAAGACGGCGACGGGCAAGATCCAGAAGTTCGTGCTGCGCGGCGGCGCCGCGGGCATCTCCCATCAGTAGCGCAACGGCTGGCCGCCGGCTGTCCGGCGGCCACGCGGTGTTCACTTCCGTTGCCTAGCGTCACGGCCATGACCGATTCCATCCAGGCCGAAACGCCCGGGAAGCCCGGGTTTACCCGGCGCAGGTTCATCATCGGAAGTGCCGGGGTCAGCGCTATCGCGACGCTCGGCGGCACCACCGTGCGCGCGCCGCGCGCCTTCGCGAGCAACCCGCCGAGCGGTCCGCCCACCACGACGCTGCCGCTGCCGACCACGACCGCGCCTGAGCAACTGCTGCTCACCTGGGGCGGCGACCCGGCCACGCAGGTCACCGTGTCCTGGTCCGCGCCGGGCACGGTGGCCCAGCCGGCTCCGGTGCTTGCCTTCTCCACCCGCCCGATCTCGTCGGCCAACCCCGGCTGGACGATCAAGCTGCCTGACCCGCAGCCGCTTGACGTCACCCGGCGGTACGGCGAGGCCGTTGCCGTCAGCTTCACCGACGAGCTGGGCGGGCAGACCACGTACTTCTACCACGTCCAGCTCAAGGGCCTGAAGCCGGGAACGCGGTACTACTACGAGGTCAGCGACGGCGCCGCCACCCCGGCCACGGCGGGCGCGTCGTTCGAGACCGCGCCATTCGGCCGGGCGGCGTACCGCTTCTCCAGCTTCGGCGACCTGGCCACGCCCTCCTGGGACCTGAACGCGTCGGGCAACATCTGGCACGAGTCCTGCGACAACTCCTGGTACGCGGTCACCGCCATCGAGAGCCCCGGCGACGGTAAGGGCGCGCCGCTGTTCCACCTGCTCAACGGCGACCTGTGCTACGCGAACCTGGACGTCGACAACGCGCCGGGCGTGTGGCGCGACTTCGGCATCAACATCGGACGCAGCGCGGCGAACCGGCCGTGGATGCCCGCGCTCGGCAACCACGAGTGCGAGTTCGGCACCGACACCATGGCCGGCCGGGCGGGCCGGGCGCCCGGCGGGATCGGCGCGCAGGGCGCGGCGGGCAACCACTGGGGCGGCCCGTACGGCTTCGGCCACTACCTCAGCCGGTTCCTGCTGCCCGACAACGGCATCACCAACTGGGACGGCAACCGGCTGCGCGGCAACTTCTACGCCTTCCAGGTCGGCACGGTCAAGTTCATCTCGCTCGACGCGGACGACGTCATCTACCAGGACGGCGCCGCCAACTACGTCATCAACACGGCGAACACCGCGCCGGAGACGACCACCACCGGCGCCCAGATCCCGAACGGCACCACCAACTACACCCGCTTCTACACCGGCGGCCTGACGCTCGACGCGAAGGACAACTCGCTCGTCCCCGACTACAAGAGCGGCCAGCCCAACCTGCAGACCATCTGGCTGGAGAAGACCCTCGCCGAATCCCGCCACGACCCGTCGGTGGACATGATCGTGGTATTCATGCACCAGGTCCCGCTGTCAAGCTCCGCGACCGGCAACGGCTCCGACCTCGGCATCCGCCAGGCCTGGCTGCCGCTGTTCGACAAGTACGAGGTCGACCTGGTGCTGCACGGCCACGAGCACGACTACGAGCGGAGCTACCCGGTCCGCGGCTACGACGCCGGCGAGTTCGGCACCGTCGTCGCACCCAACCCGGGCCAGGTCACGGGCGCGGCGGTGGACACCAGGCGCCCGTCGGTGGTCACCACCGAGCCGTACGAGTTCAACGGCATCCCGGCGTGGGACACCCGCGAGGGCACCGTGTACCTGGTGCTCGGCGGCGGCGGCACCAACGGGCCGACGAACAAGTACGGCACCGACACCGCCGACGACAAGCCGCAGGCCAAGGTCATCACCACGCGGAACGCGGTGACCGGCAGCGAGGCGACCGGGTTCGTCAAGAACGGCGCCGACTCGGTCGAGGACGCGCCCTGGTCCGCGGCGATCAACCCGACCGACGCCTACGGGTACGCCATCTTCGACGTCGACCCCGGCAAGCGCCCCGGCGAGACGACCATCACCTTCCAGTACTTCGCCATCCCCGCCGTGACCAACCAGGCGGGCAGCGCGCACGACGGCACCACCACGCTGCCGTCCGTGCCGACGGAGAAGTTCGTCTTCGGCCGCGCGGTCGGCAAGAACCACTAAGCGCGACCAGTCCGGCTTCTTGGTGGATAGTTCTGCACACGCCGGTGTGCAGAACTATCCACCATCTTCGGCTCTTCTGGCGGAGGCTCCCCGTTACAGGCCGAGGCGCCGGGACAGGTCGGAGGCGAGAATGCCGTGCGGGTCGAGCTCGGCGCGCAGCTTGCGGAACTCCGGCAGCCTCGGGTACATCTGCTCCAGCGTCGCCGCGCTGACCCGGGAGTCCTTGGCCAGGTAGACCCGGCCGCCGTTGGCGACGACCAGCTTGTCGAGCTGGTCAAGGAGCGGGCCGAGGCCGGGGGTGCGGGCCGGGAAGTCGAGCGCCAGCGTCCAGCCTGGCGCGGGGAACGACAGCAGGCCGGGGTCGGCCTTGCCGAAGCGCTTGAGCACGGTGACGAAGCTCGGCGCGCGGTGCGCGCTGACCATCTCGAAGCTCTTCCTGACCGCCGCCTCCGCGCCGAACGGCATGACGTACTGGTACTGGCGGAAGCCGCCGGGCCCGTACACGCGGTTCCAGTTCCTGATCCCGTCGAGCGGGTGGAAGAACTGGCTGATCGTCTGCAGCTCGTGCTCGCGGTGCCGCGGGGCCTTGGCGTACCAGGCGGCGTTGGCCAGCCGGATCGAGTAGCGGTTCATCAGGCCGGGCGGGAAGGCGGGCGGCGCCGCCAGCCTAGCCCGCGGGTCGAACGCGAACGGGCTGGCCCGCTGGCCGTCATTCAGGTCATCAAGGGTCGCGAAGTCGCCGCTTGTGATGATCGAGCGGCCAAGGTTCCCGCCAGCCGCCAGGTCGTCCGACCAGGCGACGGTGTAGCCGTATTTCTTGTCGTGCTCGGCGAGCACGGCCATCGTCTCGTCGACGTCCCGCGTCTTGACGGTGTCGACCGCGACCAGGGACGTCGCGACCCGCTTGAGCTGAATGGTCGCCCGGGTGATGAACCCGGTCAGGCCCATGCCGCCGGCCGTCGCCCAGAACAGCTCCGGGTCAGCCTCAGGCGTCACGGTGTGCGGCCCGGCCTGCTCCGCGCCGGGAAAGAGGATGTCGAAGCTCGTGACGTGGCCGGCGAACGACCCGGCCACGTGATGGTTCTTGCCGTGCACGTCCGCCGCGATCGCGCCGCCGACCGTCACCTGGCGGGTCCCTGGCGATACCGGGACGAACCAGCCGTGTGGCAGCCCGGCGACCATGAGCTGCTCGAGGGAGACGCCGGCCTCGGCGACCACCACCCCGGCGGCGGGGTCGAGGCTGATGATCTTGTTCAGCCTGCCGCTGGAGATGACCAGGCCGCCCGCTGACTGCGCCGCGTTGTTGTAGCTGCGGCCGAGGCCGCGCGGTATCACGCCACCGTCAGGGCCGGCGAGCAGCGCGGCCGCCTCGGCCGCGGTGGCCGGCGCCGCCAGGTCGGCCGCGGTAGGCGCGATGCGGCCCCAGCCGGTCAGGATGACGCGCTGGGAGGGCACGGGGCGCGGTGCCGCCGGGCGCGGCGGTGCGGGAGTGCTCGGCATGGACGCATACTACTGACGGATTACCGGCTTACCCGCCTCAACCTCCGGGTGGAGGCGGTAAGTCAACCCGCTGGCTGATGGCAGGGCACGCCCCGTTGCGTACGGTTGGGAAGTGCCAGGGCATTGAACAGGGGCAGACCCAGGAACCAGGCAGTGCCAGCGAGGAGGCGTCAGCCATGGACAACCAGACCGGAAGCTACCCGCGCGCCGACATCCGGCTGTCGGATGCCGAGCGCGACCAGGCGGTCGCCGAACTGGGTGAGCACTTCCAGGCGGGGCGGCTGACGCAGGAGGAGTTCGACGAGCGCTCGGGGCGCGCGCTGCAGGCCCGCACCGGTCGTGACCTAACCGGGCTGTTCACCGACCTGCCGCGTCCGGTGGCGCCGGGCCAGTGGGCGGACCCCGGATACGGCTCGGTGGCCGGCCCGGTGCCGCCGCCCGGCGGACGCGGCGCGGGCCCGCTGCCGGCCGTGCGCTTCGTGCTTGGCGTGGTGATCGTGGCGATCATCGCGGGCAACGTGTTCGGCCACAGCCAGTCACTCGACTGGCTGGTGCCGGTGATCGTCCTCGGCTTCGTCCTGCTGCGGCTGAGCCGCATCCGCCGTTAGCCGGGGTGGAACCGGCGCAGCCGGAGGCTGTTGGTGACCACGAAGACCGAGCTGAACGCCATCGCCGCGGCCGCGATCATCGGGTTGAGCAGGCCGGACGCGGCTAGCGGCAGGGCCGCCACGTTGTAGCAGAACGCCCAGGCGAGATTGCCCTTGATCGTGAGATGCGTCTTCCTTGACAGCTCGATCGCCGCGGGGACCGTGCGCAGGTCGCCGCTGACCAGGGTGAGGTCGGCGGCCTCGATCGCCGCGTCGGTTCCGGTGCCCATCGCAAGGCCGAGGTCGGCCTGGGCGAGCGCGGCGGCGTCGTTGATGCCGTCGCCGGCCATCGCGACCGTCCGCCCTTGCGCCTGCAATTGCTTGATCACGTCGACCTTGCCGCTCGGCAGCACTCCGGCGATGACTTCGGCGATGCCCACGCTCCCCGCGACGGCGCGGGCGGCGCGCTCGTTGTCACCGGTGAGGAGCACCGGGTGCAGGCCCATGGCCCGCAGCCTGGCCACCGCCTCGGCCGAGGTGGGCTTGACGGCATCGGCGACGATCAGCAGGCCGCGGACCACACCGTCCCAGGCGACGAAGGTGACGGTCTGCCCGGTCCGCTCGGCCGCGTCGGCCCGCGCGACGAGCGGCGGCGGGATGACAAGCGACCACTGCCCGGTGAGCCAGCTGTCCCGGCCGACCAGTACCGCGCGACCGTCCGCGACGGCGGAGGCGCCTTGTCCCGCGTGGGCTTCGAAATCGGATATGCCGGTCATCGGCAGCGGCTCGCCGAGCCGCGCCCTGGCGCCCGCCACGATCGCGGCGGCGACCGGGTGCTCGGACGCAGACTCCACGGCGCCGGCGTAGCGGAGCAGCTCGTCCTCGGGCACGCCGGGCGCGACGGCCACGCCGGCCAGTGTCATCCGGCCGGTGGTGACCGTGCCCGTCTTGTCGAGCAGCACCGTGTCCACCCGGCGGGTGCTCTCAAGTGCCTCCGGTCCCTTGATCAGGATGCCGAGCTGCGCGCCCCGGCCGGTGCCGGCGAGCAGCGCGGTCGGCGTGGCCAGGCCCATCGCGCACGGGCAGGCGATGATCAGCACCGCTACCGCGGCGGTGAGCGCGCTCGCGGCGGGCTCGCCGGCCGCCAGCCAGCCGAGCAGCGTCGCGACCGCGAGCACGAGCACGACGGGCACGAACACGGCGGAGACGCGGTCCGCGAGCCGCTGTACCTGTGCCTTGCCCGCCTGAGCCTGGGTGACCAGCCGCGCCATCTGGGCGAGCTGGGTGTCAGCGCCGACCCGGGTGGCCCGGACGACGAGCCGGCCGCCCACGTTGACGCACCCGCCGGTCACGGCGTCGCCCGGGCCGGCCTCGGCCGGCCCGGGCTCGCCGGTCAGCATGGACGTGTCGACCGCGGAACGCCCGGCGATCACGATGCCGTCGGTGGCGACCTTCTCTCCCGGCCTGATCACGAACTCGTCGCCCGCGCGGAGCGTGCCGATGTCGACGGTGACCTCGCGGCCGGCGCGGAGCACGGTCGCCTGCCTGGCCCCGAGGTCGAGCAGCGCCCTGACCGCGGTGCCCGCCTGCCGCCTCGCCCGCGCCTCCAGGTACCGGCCGAGCAGGACGAGCGCGGTGACGGCGGTGGCGACCTCCAGGTAGGTGGCGTGCGCCCCGTCCCCGACGGCGAGCCAGGAGTAGGACATCCTTGTCCCGATGCGGCCGGCGCCGCCGAAGCACAGCGCGTAGAGCGACCAGAGGAAGGCGGCGGCCACCCCGACCGAGACCAGCGTGTCCATGGTCGCCGCGGCGTGCTGCGCGTTGACCGCCGCGGCGCGGTGGAATGGCCAGGCCCCCCAGGTCACCACCGGGACCGCGAGCGCGAGCGAGACCCACTGCCAGGACGGGAACTGGGCGGCGGGCACCATCGCGAGCACCACGACGGGGACCGCGAGCGCAAGCGACACAGCGAGCCGGCGCCGCGGTGCGCGTCCGCCGCCTTCGGTGTCCGCGACATTGCCCGGGGCGCCCGCGGCGGGAGGCGCGGGCAGTGCGGCGGTGTAGCCGGTGCGCTCGACCACCGCGATGAGGTCCGCCACTTGAAGCGACCCGGGGAACGACACGCGCGCCGTCTCGGTCGCCAGGTTCACCGTCGCCGTCACGCCGTCCAGCCGGTTCAGCTTCTTCTCCACCCGCGTCGCGCAGGACGCGCAGGTCATCCCGCCGATAACGAGGTCAGTGGTGCTCATGATCGTCCAGAACGAAGGCCGTTCAAACCGTCTCGTCCACGCGCCCGGCCAGCCGGTAGGCGCCGGCCTCGTCAATCGCGGCCGCGACCGCCGCGGCCGCGAGCGGCGCGTCGCTTGTCACGGTGACGGCGGACACGCCGCCGGGAACCAGCTCGACGGCCACGTCGCTCACGCCGTCGAGGGCCCGCAACTCGGCGCTGACCGCGCGGGCACAATGCTCGCAGGTCATGCCGGTCACCTGGTAAGTCGCGGCTGTCATGAATCGCTCCCGTCATCGTCATCGTCATCGTTGCTGTTGCCTGGCGCCGTCCGGGCAGCGGCCCCGGTACCGGCCGAGGCGGTCGCCGGCCGAGGCGGTCGCCGCGGCGCGCTATGACTTCACCAGGCGGGCGATCGCCTCGGACGCCTCGCGGACCTTCGCGGCGGCGACATCGCCGCCCTCGGCGGTCGCCTGCGCCACGCAGTGCCCGAGGTGGTCCTCAAGCAAGCCAAGCGCCACCGACTGCAGCGCGCTGGTGACCGCGGACACCTGAGTGAGTATGTCGATGCAGTACTTGTCGTCCTCGACCATCTTCTGCAGTCCGCGGACCTGGCCCTCGATCCGGCGCAGCCGCGTCAGGTACCGGTCCTTGTCTGGCGTGTAGCCGTGCATGCCTCACCTCTTGTTGCTCACCCCTACCATACCATACCCCCGAAGGGTATCGAGCAGTGAAGGGGGGGTGGGGATTCGTCGCCCGGGGACGGCCGCACCGGGTTCGCGGGCCGGACGCGGGTCGCGCCTGCGCGGGCTAGCGCTCCGCCGGCTCTCGGTCCACCGGGTCTTGGCCGACCGGGTCCCGCCGAGACGGCTGGCCCGGCGCGAACTTGCGGGCGAGGCGCCTGCGCATGGCGAGGAAGCCGAGTCCGGCCAGGACCGAGGCACCGCCGATGCCGAACAGCAGGCCGTCCTGCAGGCCCGCGGTGCCGCCACCGCCCGTCTCTGGCGCGGCCTGGGGGACGTCCGGTGGCGGGGCCACATGATGGGACGTGGACGTGGACGAGGCGCTGGCCGAGTGCGACCCGGACGCGGACGCCGACGCCGACGCCGACGCGGACCTAGAAGCTGACGCCGACCTAGAAGCTGACGCCGACCCGGAAGCGGGCGCCGACGTGTGGGTGTGCGGTGGGCTGGAAGCGGAGGCCCCGGCCGACGCCGACCTGCCCGTCGCCGGGGTGCTTGTGGCCGGGTGCGTCGTCGAGGAGCTGCCGCCGGCCGGTGACGGGGTATGGGTCGCCGATTGCGAGGCCGAGCCGGACGACGACGTCAGCGGTGTCGGGGTGAACGTAGACGGGACCGAGGAGCCGCCTGCCGTGCAGGCGGAGGCCGCCACCGTGAGCAGCACTGCCCCGGCGGCCAGGCGGCCGGCCATCAGCCATGCCTCCCGGGACGGGACGGCGGGCGTGCTCAGCCGCATGTTCATGGACCCTCCTCGTACGCGTCCGCTACACCCGCTGATCCGTCGGGCACGCCCGGGGGACGGAGAGCTGTCCTCCGGGGCTGGCTGCCCTCCGGATAAAGAATTACCCCGTAGCCGAGCGTCAATCACGGGCGAGGGCCGCGAAAGGGTAACGAGGCCCCGAGTTGAACGCCGGGCATGGTCCGGCCGGCAATTTCCGCGGCCGCCGCACGGCACTCGGGACAACCAGGAACGGCGGTGCCCGCCGACGGTCCGGCCGGGCAATGGCGCGTTTCCCACGGGGACATTACGCTACTTGAGTACCACGCCAACACGTAAGACGGATAAGCGCTGGTGCGAAGTCGCCCTCCCGGGAGGTAAAGGCTTTGGGACGCTGGCCGCGAATTGCCGGACTGCGCGTGGTCATGGCCTGGCCGGATGACAGCCACTTCGCTCCCGCGCCGCCGCCGCGAGGCCGCGCCCGGGTCAGGCTCTCGGGCATCGCCGGGGTCGTCCTCGTCGTCGTCGGCGCCGGCGCCATCGCCGTCGCCGTGCTCGCGCAGCAGCACGCGCCGTCCCCGGCATCCTCGGCCGGAGGCGCGGTCGGCGCGGCGGCCAAGGGGCCCTCGCTGGGTCGCTCGGTCCCGGTGTCCGTCTCCATCCCGCAGATCGGCGTGCGGTCCAAACTGCTCAGCCTGGGGCTCAACCCCGACGGCTCGATCGCGGTGCCGTCCCTGGCCACGAGCGCGGACGAGGCCGCCTGGTACAAGTACTCGGTGACGCCCGGCCAGGTCGGCGCGGCCGTTATCGAGGGCCACGTGGACAGTTACCAGGGCCCGGCGGTCTTTTTCCGCCTCGGCGCGCTCCGCCCGGGCAATCGGATCGACGTGACGCTCGCCGACGGAATCACGGCCGTCTTCCGGGTCACCGGCGTTCGTGAATACGCCAAGGACAAATTCCCGGCGGAAATGATCTACGGTCCGACTGATTACGCCGCGCTCAGGCTCATTACGTGCGGCGGGGACTTCGACTTCGCGAGCGGCCACTACCTCAGCTCGGTGGTGGTATTCGCCGTCCTGTCGTCCGCCACCCGGCCCGCCGCCGCGGTCGCCGCGGCTCCCGGCGCGCCCTAGCGACCGGGCCACCGCACCGTTCCTACCCTGACTGGCGCCACCGCCGCCCCTGCTCCACGGACGCCGGGCGGGATGCCCGGGTGACATATACATAAGCATTTGATATAAATATCTTATGGATCTGTCAGGAACGACGGCGCTCGACTCGATCGCCGTCGCGCTCGCGGCCGACTTCGAGCGGATCGTCGGGCTGTACCGCTCGCTGAGCCCGGCGAGCGGGCTGTCGATGACCGCCGCCGCGACGCTGGCGAGCATCGAGCGTCTTGGCCCGCAGCGGCTGACCCTGCTCGCCGCCCGCGAGGGCGTCACGCAGCCGGCCATGACCCAGCTGATCAGCAGGCTGGAGGAATCCGGGCTTGTCCGCCGGGAACCCAGCCCTGATGACGGACGGGTCGTCCTTGTCGCGATCACCGAGCAGGGCCAGGCGACGCTCGCGCACCGCCGGTCCGCTCGGGCCGAGCGGCTTGCCGGGATCATCGCGCAGCTCAGCCCCGATCACCGCGCCGCGCTTGCCGCCGCGCTGCCGGCGCTCGACGCGCTCGCCGGCGTGCCGCGCGAGGACGACCCGGCCAGGGCCACGGCACGCTAAATCTCCCCGTGCACTGGATCAGCGCGGCACGGAAACGCACTGTACTGAGGAGTACGACCCCCAATGAGTGGTGCCCATCACGGCTCGACAGTGAGCCCGTTCAAGCAGCCCAAAGCGGTATTCGCGGTAGCGTTCGCCTGCGTCGTGTCCTTCATGGGCATCGGCCTCGTCGACCCGATCCTGCCCGCCATCTCCAGCCAGCTGCATGCCTCGCCAAGCGAGGTCACCCTGCTGTTCACCTCCTACCTGGTCGTCACCGCGGTCGCGATGCTGATCACCAACTGGGTGTCAAGCAGAATCGGCGCGAAGTGGACGCTCATCTGCGGCCTTATCCTGATCGTGGCGTTCGCCGCGCTGGCCGGGTCGTCCGGCTCGATCAACGAGATCATCGGCTTCCGGGCCGGCTGGGGCGTTGGGAACGCGCTGTTCATCGCCACCTCGCTCGCGGTGATCGTCGCCTCGGCGAGCGGCGGGTTCGCCGGCGCGATCGTGCTGTACGAGACCGCGCTCGGCCTCGGCATCGCGGTCGGCCCGCTGGTCGGCGGCACCCTCGGCGAGATCTCCTGGCGCGGCCCGTTCTACGGCGTCTCGGTGCTGATGGCGATCGCGCTGATCGCGACCGTGGTGCTGGTGGAGGACATCCCCAAGCCCGCGCACACGACGAGCCTCACGGCGCCGTTCAAGGCGCTGCGGCACCGCGGCCTGCTCACCATGGCGCTCACCGCACTCTGCTACAACTGGGGCTTCTTCACCATCCTCGGTTACGCGCCGTTCCCGATGGAGCTGTCCCCGATCAAGCTGGGCCTTGTCTTCTGCGGCTGGGGCATCCTCGTCGCGATCTTCGCGGTATTCGGCGCGCCGTGGCTGCAGGCACGCCTTGGCATCGCCCGGACGATGTACGTGAACCTGTCCGTCTTCGCGCTGATGTCACTCGGCATCGCGATCTGGACGCTGAACAAGCCGGTCCTCATCGTCCTCGTCATCGCTAGCGGCATCGTCTGCGGCGTGAACAACACCGTCACCACCCAGGCGGTCATGACGGTCTCCCCAGTCGAGCGCCCGGTCGCGTCCGCCGCCTACAGCTTCGTCCGGTTCATCGGCGGCGGCCTCGCCCCCTACGTCGCCGGCCGGCTGGTCGTCGACATGAACATCCACGTCCCGTTCTACCTGGGCGCCGGCGTGATCGTCCTGGGCATCGTCATCCTGTCCACCGGCCACAAGCTGCTCGACCAGGCCGAGCGCGTCCAGGCCGCCGCGGCGTCCGCGGCACTCCACGGCAGCGCGGACGAGGTCGCCGCGGAGGGCGAGCTCGAGGCCGAGCTCAGGGCCGAGGCCCTCGCGGGCGACGCCGACTAGGCAAAAGATCATGACCGTTCGCCAACACGTGGGCGGCTGATACCGGCCCCTCAGGCGACATCCAGGCGGCCCGGGGAGCGCCAAAGGTGCGTCTCCGGGCCGCCGATATACATCCCGGGACAACTCCGTATCAGTTTCTGCGTCCTATAACGGACATAACGGGCGCGGAGATCACCAGAATCGATACGAAGACGGAAGGACTGGCAGGAACTGATACTAAGTGCGCGCGTCCGGCAGGAGTCGTCAGGTGGCGGGCGAGGAAGGCCAGGGACGGGGGTTCCTGTGCGGCGAGGACCGGCAGGGCGGCGAGGACGGCGAGAGCCAGCAGCGCGAGGATGGCGGCCGAGGCGCCGAGGGTGGCGTTCCTGTCGGCGGCGAGCAACTGGGGTGCGCTGTCCGGCTGCTGCTGCCGCAGCCTGGCCGCCCATACCCAGCCGATCACCAGTTGGGACCACTGGGCGGCGCCGACGACGAGGAACACCGCAGTTGCCGCACCGAGGGTGCCGAGGCTGGCGGCGGCGTGCCGCGCCCTGGCCGCGGCCAGTTCCCCCGCACCGCCGGGCCCCCCGGCGGGCGCGCAGCCGGTCAGTCCGGCGCCGGCCAGCCGGGCGAGCAGGCCGGCCCGGGCGACGTCGAGGGTACGGGCCAGCGAGTCTGGCCGCTCGGCGATGTCACTGACGAGCAGTTCGGTGAACTCTTCCCCGTACCGGTCCCGCCACTGCCGGGGGTACCAGCGGACGAGGCGGGCGGCCCGCAGCCGGGCGGCCGCGTCGCCCCTCGGGCCCTCGCGTGCCGGACCGCCGTGCCCCGGCCCTCGCGCCCCGGGGTCATGCGCTCCCCCAGTTGGCCGCCAGACGGCGCAGCCCGGTCTCGGCGACCCGGCGCTGCGCGGCCAGGTGCGCCCGCAGCGCCGCCGCGCCCGCCGCCGTCAGCCGGTAGGGCCGCCGGCGGTCCTCCGCCTCAAGCGCCTCGATCATCCCCTGCGACTCGAGGCGGGACAGCGCCTCATAGAGCGTTCCCGGCGCGAGCCGGACCCCGGCGAACTCCTCGACGTCCTTGGTCAGCGCGTACCCGTGCTTGGCGCCGTCGGCCAGACTGGACAGGATCAGCGTGGCAGGCCCGGCATAGCGCCCGAACCCGGCGAGCCCCGTCTCGTCACGCGGTGCCAATCGATCTCGCTTCGGCATGACGCCACTTTATACCGGCATCCGATATATCGGATGCCGGTACAGCAAACCGGGGATCGCGCCGCGGACCTCGAGGCCGTAACGTTGCGATTACAGCGGGTTTACTAGTTCTCGGGGGGCTTCATGCTTGATGCGTTCTATGGCGCTCTTTCACCGGCATGCCTGGCGCTGCTCGGCCTCTGGCTGGTGGCTGTCCAGATGCGGGCCGACGAGGTCCGGGCAAGTCCCGGACTGAGGCGGCGGACCTACAGCGTGGCGCTGTTCTTCGCGCTGCCCGGCCTGATGAGCGTTATCGCACTCATCGATACGGCCGTTCCAGCCTTCTGGCAAGTGTCGTTCGCGATCATGGCCCTGGTCGGTGCGGGCGCGCTGTTCCCCGCGCGCGGTCTGCCCGGTGCCGCGAGAGTCAGGAACACGGCCGACATCGTGGCGCTGGTCCTCTACCTGGCCGTCGCGGTACTTGCCGTGATCGGCGGCTCCGCGGTGGAACGCGCGATAGCCGTGCTGCTCACGGCCCTGGTCTTCCTAGGCTTCAACGTGGCCTGGCTGTTCCTGTTCACTCCTCTCGGTGCACCAGTCCCTCACGACCAGCCTGAGGGAGCTAGCGCGCCGCCACCCCAGTGAGCCGGCGCCCCGATCCTGGCTCGTCTCGGCTGGCCAGGCCGCTCAGACCTGCGCGCGGGACTCGACCGCGGCCACGATCTCGTCGATCGCGTCCGCGACGGGCACGCCGTTCTTCTGCGCGCCGCTGCGGTAGCGGAAGGAGACCGCGCCCGCGGCGACGTCGTCGTCCCCGGCGAGCAGCATGAACGGGATCTTCTGCTTCTGGGCGTTGCGGATCTTCTTCTGCATCCGGTCGGCGCTGTCGTCGACCTCGACCCGGATGCGGCGCGCCACCAGGCGGTCCGCCACCTCGGCCAGGTAGGGCACGTGGGCGTCGCCGATCGGGATGCCCACCACCTGGACCGGCGCCAGCCACGGCGGCATCGCGCCGGCGTAGTGCTCGATAAGCACGCCCATGAACCGCTCGATGGAGCCGAACAGCGCCCGGTGGATCATGATCGGCTGCTGCCTGGTGCCGTCGGCAGCGGTGTACTCAAGGCCAAACCGGGCCGGCTGGTTGAAGTCGAGCTGGACGGTCGACATCTGCCAGGTCCGGCCGATCGCGTCGCGGGCCTGGACAGAGATCTTCGGCCCGTAGAACGCCGCGCCGCCCGGGTCGGGCACCAGCTCGAGGCCGGACGCCTCGGCGACCGTGCGCAGGGTGTTGGTCGCCGACTCCCATTCCTCGTCCGAGCCGATGAACTTGTCCGAGTCACCGCGGGTGGACAGCTCTAGGTAGAAGTCGTCGAGGCCGTAGTCGCGCAGCAGGTCGAGTATGAAGGCGAGCACCGACTTGAGCTCGTCCTCCATCTGCTCCCTGGTGCAGTAGATGTGCGAGTCGTCCATGGTCAGCCCGCGCACCCGGGTCAGCCCGTGCACCACGCCGGACTTCTCGTACCGGTAGACGGCGCCGAACTCGAACAGCCGCAGGGGCAGCTCACGGTAGGAGCGGCCACGCGACCGGAAGATCAGGTTGTGCATCGGGCAGTTCATGGCCTTGAGGTAGTACTCGCTGCCCTCAAGCTCCATCGGCGGGAACATCGTGTCCGCGTAGTAGGGCAGGTGCCCCGAGGTCTCGAACAGGTGGCCCTTGGTGATGTGCGGGGTGGCGACGAACGAGTACCCCGCGTCCTCGTGCCTGCGGCGCGAGTAGTTCTCAAGCTCCCGGCGGATGATGCCGCCCTTGGGGTGGAAGACCGGCAGCCCGGAGCCGATCTCCTCGGGGAAGGAGAACAGGTCGAGCTCCGCGCCGAGCTTGCGGTGGTCGCGCCGCTCGGCCTCCTCGAGCATCTTCAGGTAGTCGTCCTGCGCGGCGCGCGACTCCCACGCGGTGCCGTAGATCCGCTGCAGCTGCGGGTTCTTCTCGCTGCCGCGCCAGTAGGCGCCGGCGTTGCGCATCAGCTTGAACGCCGGGATGTGCCTGGTGGACGGGACGTGCGGGCCGCGGCACAGGTCCTTCCAGCGCAGCTCGCCGGTCTTGCCGTCCACGTTGTCGTAGATGGTGAGGACGCCCGCGCCGACCTCGGTGGCCGCCTCGTCGTCGGATCCGGCCCCGTGCTCGCCGACCCCGTGCTGGCCAATACTGCCCTTGATGCCGATCAGCTCAAGCTTGAACGGCTCGCCGGCGAGCTCGGCACGGGCCTCGGCGTCGGTGACCTCGCGGCGGACAAACCGCTGCCCCTGCTTGACGATGTCACGCATCCGGGACTCGATCGACTTGAGGTCGTCGGGGGTGAACCCGCGGTCGACCTGGAAGTCGTAGTAGAAGCCGTTCTCCACCGGCGGGCCGATGCCGAGCTTCGCCTCGGGAAACGCCTGCTGGACGGCCTGCGCCATGACGTGCGCGGTGGAGTGCCTGATCACCGCGCGGCCATCGGGCGAGTCCGCGGTGACCGGCTCCACCGCGTCTGCGTCGGACAGCACCCAGGCGAGGTCACGAAGCTGGCCGTTGACCCGGGCGACGACCACGTCCCGGTCGCCGTCGAAGAGGTCGCCGGCGGTAGTCCCCGTCGTCACCTCGCGCTCACTCCGCTGAGCCTGGCGGTCGAGCACTTGGATCTTGATCTGGGACACGGCTTTGCCTCACGTTGACGTCGGGACGGATGTGCCGCGACAGAACCCGGCCGCCGCGGCGCCAGCGCTGAACCAGTTGCGCTGGCCTCAGCATGATGCTACCGGGGGCGACACCGGGCACCGAACCCATATCTCAGGTACCGAACGGCGCCCGCCGGTTACCGCCCCGCCGTCCGGTGCCGGAACAGCCAGCTGGCCGCGGACGCGGCGGCCACCAGGATGGCGGCGCAGTAGACCGCGGCGAGCCACGCCTCGTGGCCGACGGCGGCCCCCGTCGAGGTGTGGCCCATCCACAGCCCGCGCATGGTCTCGATGACCGGCGTGAACGGCTGGTTGGCCGCGATCGGGCGCAGTCCCGCGGCCATCGTGCTGGCCGGGACGAAGGCGCTGCTCAGGTACGGGATGAACATCAGCGCGAAGGTGGCCCCCGTGGCCGCCTCCGGGCTGCCCACCACCAGCCCGAAGCAGGCGGCCAGCCAGGACATGGCCAGGATGAACGCGACGATCATGGCGAGCGCGCCGGCCCAGGCGAGCGGGCCCGCGACCGGGCGCCAGCCGACGGCCAGCCCGACGGCGATCACCAGCGCGGTGGCGAGCAGGTTGCGCACCAGGCTGGCCACGATGTGCCCGGCGAGCACCGACGCCGACGCGATCGGCATCGAGCGGAACCGGTCGACGATGCCGCTGCTCATGTCGGTGGCCACGGCGACCGCCGTGGTGCCCGCGCCGAAGCCCGCGCACAGCACGATCAGCCCGGGCACCACGTAGTTGGCGTAGCCGCCCGCGGCGCCGACCCCGGCGTTGAACGCGCCGCCGAAGACGTAGACGAACATCAGCATCAAGATGACGGGGAGGGCGAGCGCGGTGATGAACGCCTCCGGGTCGCGCACCGAGCGGCGCAGGCCGCGGGCGATCATCACCCGGGTGTCGCTCAGCGCGTAACCGGGACCGTAGCCGGGGGTGAGGGCGGTCGTCATCGGGTTACCTCCGAAGGGTGGCGGGTCGCTGGGTGAGTGGCGCGGCCCGCGTCGCCGGCATCATCGGCTGTGTTGTCATCGGCTGGGGCGGTGAGCGCGAGGAACACCTCGTCGAGGCTGTCGGCGCCAAGGCCCTCCTTGAGCTGGCCGGCGGTGCCCTCGGCCACGATCCTGCCCTGGTGCAGCACGGCGACCTGGTCGGCGAGCTGCTCGGCCTCGGCGAGGTACTGGGTGGTGAGCAGCACAGTCACGCCGTCGTCGGCCAGGCCCTTGACGGCGGACCACAGCCGCTCCCGGCTGCGCGGGTCCAGGCCGGTCGTCGGCTCGTCGAGCACCAGCAGCTCCGGCCGGGCGATCAGGCTGGCCGCCAGGTCAAGGCGGCGGCGCATGCCGCCCGAGTAGGTCTTCACCAGGCGGCGGCGCGCGTCGGCCAGCTCGAACGCGGCGAGCAGTTCCGCCGCCCGGCCGCGGGCCGCCCGCGGGGGCAGGTGGCGCAGCCTGGCCATCATCCGCAGGTTCTCCTCGCCGGTCAGCATGTCGTCCACGGCGGCGTACTGGCCGGTGAGGCTGATCGACCCGCGGACGCCCCTGGGATCGCCGAGCAGGTCGTGCCCGGCCACGGTGGCGCGGCCCGCGTCCGGGCGGAGCAGGGTGGCGAGGATGCGGATCAGCGTGGTCTTGCCCGCGCCGTTCGGCCCGAGCAGGGCGGCGATCCGGCCGGCCGGGACGGCGAGGTCAACGCCGTCGAGGACTGTCTTGCCGCGGAAGGCCTTACTGATGCCTTCCACCTTTACTGTGTATGTCATACACTAAATAGTATGCGTCGTACACAGTTAGGTCAAGGGCGGGACCGGGCCGGCCCGGTCCCCGGGCCGGCGTAACGTGATCGGCGAACGCGGGCGCGTGGAACGGGATAAGAGCAGTGGAACGCGGGATGAGGGCAGGAGAGTAGAACGGGGTATGAGAGTCAGCCGCACTCGTTCGGGCGGATGGTTTTGGTCTTAGGAGGGCACATGGCCGAGGCGACGCCGGGACGGGCCGCGCCCCGCCCGCTGCCCCCAGGGCTTGACCTGCTCTGGGGGCGGCGCGAGCGCGGCAAGCGCGGGCCGCGGCCCGGGCTGTCGGCGGACGCCATCGCGACCGCCGCCATCCGGCTCGCCGACGCCGAGGGCCTGGACGCGGTCTCCATGGCCCGGGTGGCGGCCGAGCTCCGCGTCACCACGATGGCGCTGTACCGGTACGTCGCGAACAAGGACGAGCTGCTCCAGCTCATGTGGAACGCGAGCGCGCTCGGCGCGGAGCGCCTGGTGATCGAGGGAGACGGCTGGCGGTCCCGGCTGCGGTCCTGGGCGGTCATCCAGCGGGACATGCTCGACCGGCACCCGTGGATCACGCAGATGCCGATGGCGGCGCCCCCGGTGGGACCGAACTCGATGCACTTCGTGGAGCGCGGTCTTGAGGCGATGGACGAGACCGGCCTGCCCGATGGGATGAAGATCCGGATCATCGGCCTGCTCGCCTCCTACTCGCTGAGCGAGGCCCGGATGGCCGCCGATGCGACGCGCGCCGCGAAGGCCGCCACGGCGGCGGCGGACGCCGGCGCTGGGCAGCCCGGCCCCGGACCGGACGGGGCCGGGGATTCGCCGGGGCCGCCGCCGAGCTTCGAGGCCCTGCTGCGTGAGCTGGTCGACGAGCGGACATACCCGCGCCTTTACCGTCTCGCCTGGCAGCCGGAGCCGGCGACCTCGATGTCAGAGCACGAGGAGTTCCTGTTCGGCGTGGACACCATCCTTGACGGCGTTCAGGCCCTCATCGACCGGACCGGCGGAGGATACTAGCCCCATGGCCACGGAGAACACCGCACGGCTCGCGGTGCTGATCGACGCGGACAACGCGCAGCCGTCCATCACCGAGGGTCTGCTCGCCGAGGTCGCCAAGTACGGGACCGCGCACGTCAAGCGCGCCTACGGCGACTGGACCGGGCCGAACCTGCGCGGCTGGAAGGACCAGCTGCTCGCCCAGTCGATCCACCCGATACAGCAGTTCGCCTACACCAAGGGCAAGAACGCCACCGACGCCGCCATGGTGATCGACGCGATGGACCTGCTGTACTCGGGGCGGTTCGACGGGTTCTGCATCGTGTCGAGCGACTCCGACTTCACCCGGCTCGCCCAGCGGATCCGCGAGTCCGGCCTGACGGTGTACGGGTTCGGCGAGCGTAAGACGCCCAAGCCCTTCGTCGCCGCGTGCGACAAGTTCATCTACATCGAGAACCTGCACTTCGCCGAGGATGAGGATGACGTCGAGTTCGCGGCCAGCACGGGCGGTGCCAAGCAGGCCAGGCCGGCCCCCGCCAAGGGGGTGCAGCTCAAGGGCGACGCCGCGCTCATCGGCATGCTTCGCAAGGCGGTCGAGGCCGCGTCGGACGACGACGGGTGGGCGCCGCTTTCCGCGGTCGGCAACATCATCACCAACCAGCGCCCCGACTTCGACTCGCGCAGTTACGGCTACGGCAAGCTCAGCGACCTGATCACGGCCACCACCTTGTTCGAGATCGAGCGGCGCAGCCCGGGCGACGGCAAGCAAGCGCTCATGTACGTCAGGGAGAAGCGCCGCGCGACCGCCCGACGGCCGCGGAACGCGACCGTCACCGTCGGGCCGGACTGACCGGCCGCCTGCCAGAAAGGGTGGTCAGCCGCGGTGGGCACCGTAGAGGTCGCGCAGCAGCGCGATCTCGGCGCCGTGGTGCAGCACCTCCTGGTTGACCCACCAGACGATGTCGATGAACGCCTCCTCGGCGTCGCTGCCGTAGGGGTAGGCGCTGTGGCCGACGGTGTCCAGGGCGGCGTCGTCGCAGGCCAGCAACGTGCCGCGCCATGACTCGACGGCGGCGGCGAGTGCCGCGACCGCGCCCTCCGCATCCCCCTGCACCACGTAGCTGTCCTTGGTCAGCGACCGGCTGCCGGTCGTGTAATCGGCGCGCATCGCCAGCATCTCGGTGAGGTGGCTGGCCCGCCAGGCGATCGTGGTGAACGGCGGCGGGTAGGGCTCCTTGTCACGGTAGCCGTCGCGGCCCCACTCCCCCGCGCCGACCAGCCACGTCGCGCCCGGCCCGGGCCCGTCGGCGCGGCGGCGCACCGACCAGCTGCCTGGCACCGGCTCCCAGAGGTACTCCGCGCTGGTGATCGGCTGCACCGGGACCGGCGAGCCGTTACCGCTGTCCACTTCGGGGCCCGTCATCCGGTTGAGCAGCCGCAGGCACCCCCAGTCGAACTGCTCGAGCAACGGGGCCAGGCGCGGGGGGATGTCCATGGCTCCATCATGCCCGACACCGCCGGAGCGGCGGAGCGGGTAGCGGGAGGGGCGGGTGGCTAGCCCTGCGGCCCGTCCCACGACCAGCGCGGCAGCGGCAGCCCGGCCGGCACGTCGGTGTCGTGCGGGTGGGACAGCGCCACGGCGGCCACGGCCCAGTCGATGTAGCCGCGGATCACGGCGCGGAACTCCGGGTCACCGGGCCAGCCGGCGTCGTCGGCGGCCAGCATGAAGCAGTCGGCGAACCGGGCGCCCAGGTCGCTCATGTCTCCATTGCCCGCGTGCAGCCACACCACGTGGGCCTGGTCCGCGCACCCGGCCGTGTACCTGGCCGGGCCGCCGAACGCCTCGGCCAGGTACGCGGCGAGCCGCTCGACGTGCTGCGGGTGCTGCCCGGGGTGCGAGAACGGGTGATTCAGCTCCGGGTCGGCCAGGCAGCGAGCGTGCAGCGCCGCCGCGAAGGGCCCGAACGCCTGCTCACCGCCGGCGAACTCGTACAAGGTCGGTCGCATGCCCCGAGGTTAAACCACCTCGCTGAGCTTGCCGGTAGCGACGTCGAAGACGAAGCCGCGGATCACGTCCTTGTGCGGGATGAACGGGCTGGCCTTCAGCCGGCCGATGGACTGCCGCACATCGGCTCCGGCGTCGGTGAATGCTTCCACCGCCCACGGCGGCCTGATCCCGGTCTCCGCCTCGATCGCCCCCTTGAACTTGTCCTCGGTCGTCTTAGCCAGGCCGCAGTCCGTGTGATGGATGAGCATGATCTCCCGGGTGCCGAGCAGCCGCTGGCTGATCGCCAGCGACCTGATCACGTCATCGGTCACCACCCCGCCGGCGTTCCTGATCACGTGCGCCTCGCCCCCCGTCATGCCGAGCATGGGGAAGATCCTCATCCGCGAGTCCATGCAGGCGACCACCGCGACGTGCTGGCCGGGCTGGACTGGCTGCCCGCCGACGTGGGTCGGCGCGTACTCCGCGTTGCGGGCGAGGTAGTCGTCGATGGCGCTCATGCTTGTCCTCCAGCTCGTTACGGGTCCGGCCGGAGGGTACCCGGACGTCACGGCGCTCATGCGGCACCGTCCCGGGACACCGATGAAAATGGAACCCGGGGAGCGTCCGGTTTCCGGGAAGACGATGACGCGGGAGGAAACCCATGGCAGGCGGATTCACCGATGAGGGGCTCGCGGCGCTCGACGCGGCGCTGGCCAGGCACGCGTCGAGCGGTGCGGTGCCCGGTCTGGTGGCGCTCGTGGCGCGCGGCGGCCAGGTCCACGTGACGACGGCCGGGCACCTGGCCGCCGGCGACAGCGCGCCGATCGGCCGGGACGCGATCTTCCGCATCGCGTCGCTGACCAAGCCGGTCACCGGGGCGGCGGCGATGCTGCTCGTCCAGGGGTGCTCGGCAAGCGCGTCTTCGAACCGCTCGGCCTGACGGACACCGCATTTCACGTTCCCGCGGCCAAGCTGAGCCGGTTCACCAGCATGTACGCGCCTGCCGAGGCCGCCGCCGTGGTCGGCGCGAGCGCGGCGGCCGCGGACGGCGCGGGACCGCGCGGCGAACCCGTGGTTCTTCGGTGAGCACCTCGGCTGGGGGCTGACGATGTCGGTCCCGCTGGCCGGCGTCGACCCGCGGACCATCCCGGCGGGCCTGCCGCGCGGCTACGGCGGGGAGGGCGGCAGCGGCACGGCCTGGCGCACCGACCCTGCCACCGGCCTCACCGGCATCCTGCTCACCCAGCGGATGGTTACCTCACCCGAGCCGGAGGAGGTAACCAGGGACTTCTGGTCCGCCGCCTATGCCGCGGTGGAGCCGTAGGGGACGGGCGCCCCGCTCCCCGGATGCGCCGGGCGCCGGCGCCGGCGCCGTTTAGCCGCCCGGCTACGCGGTTACCCGCATGACGACGACCGGGGTGGTGGTCGGCTGGGCGGTTCCGCCAGCAGGCTCGACGGTGACCCCGAGCCGGTCGCCGGGCAGCACCCCGTCGGCGAGCAGCGTCGGCGGCGAGCCGGGGCTGCTCGTCGCGAGCAGGCCGGCGGACCGGGCGGACCCGGCCGCGGTCATCACCCAGAGCTGGTACACCCGGGTACCCGGGAGCGCCGGCAGATCCGCCGTTACGACGGCCTCGCGCTGGCGAAGCGACATGACGGCGGTGACCGTGCCGCCCGTGATCCCCGGCACCGACTCGATCCGCGCGTCGGGCGCGGCGAGGACGGCGGCGATCGCGCCGTTGCTCGCCTGCGCCTGCTGGAGCTGCCTGCTCGTGGAGAGCTGCGTGACGAACAGGAAGGCGACGGCGGCGGCCAGCGCCACGACGGCCGCGGTGAGGCCCGCCCGCGACCCCGGGCGGCGCCGCCACCCGGTCCGCTGGCCGGCCACGGCGAGCGGGTTCCGGCCCGGCGGCGGCAACTGCCTGCCGCGGGGCGCGGCGGCGAGCACCCGCGCGCGCATCCCCGGGGGCGGGGGAACCGTGGCCGCCATCGCCAGCCTCATGGCGGTCTCCCGCAGCCCGCGGACTTCCTCCGCGCACGAGGGGCAACGGGCCAGGTGCTTCTCGACCTCGGCCCGTTCGGGCTCGGTCAGCGCGTCGAGGGCGTAGCTGCCGGTCAGCAAGTGCACTTCGGGACGCTGGGCGCTCACCAGGCCACCCCCATGCAGTCACGCAGCCGGATCAGGCCGTCCCTGATCCGGGTCTTGACCGTCCCGAGCGGGACGCCAAGCAGCTCGGCCACCTGAGAATAGGTATAACCGCCGTAATAGGCGAGGGTGACCGACTCAGCCTGCAGCGAGCTGAGGGAGTCCAGGCAGTGCAGGACACGCTGCCGGTCAAGTGTTCCCTCCACAAGCTCCGCGACGTCGTCCCCGGCCTCCTCCTGGAGCGGGATCAGCTTCTGCTCGCGCACCGCGGCGGCATTCTCTGAGCGGACCCGGTCTACCGCGCGGCGGTGCGCGATCGTCATCACCCAGGCGGACGCGCTGCCCCGGCCCGGGTCGAAGCGCGACGCGGTCCGCCACACGTCGAGCAGCACCTCCTGGGCCACCTCCTCGGACTGGGCCGGGTCGCGCAGTACCTTGCGCACAAGCCCGTAGACCGGCCCGGCGAACTGGTCGTACACGGTCTCGAACGCCGCCTGGTCGCCGCGCGCCACCCGGGCAAGCAGCGTCGCCGGGTCTTGTCCGCTCCCCTCGCTGCGGCCATGACCCGGCTGCTTCTGGCTCGCCGTGGGCTTATTCATGTTCCTTATTCGTAGGCACCCGGATGCCGGACTGGTGCGGGCGGACGGAAACTTCCCGCAAAAGTATTTGGCGTCTAGCCCAATCCGTAGCCGTCATACCCGCGAATGCGGAGTGTGATAACGAGACGACGAGCGACCATCCGGCGCGGCCTCCTCACCGGGGCGCTGGCCGGCCTGCTGTCCGGCGTGCTCGCCGCGGCGGTGGCGCTGGGCGTGGCCCAGCTCGTGGCCGGGCTCACCGGACCGCTTGGCAGCCCGGTCGAGGCAATCGGCGAGGTCGTGATCAACCACACGCCGGTTGCCTTGAAGGAGTTCGCGATCGCGCACTTCGGGTCCGACGACAAGAATGCGCTGGTCACAGGAATCCTGCTCATCCTGATCGGCGCCGCGGCCGTGGCCGGGATACTCGCGGCCCGGCGACTCTGGCAGGGACTCGGGGTGCTCGCGGTTTTTGCCGTGGCTGGCGTCGCCGCCGCCGTCAGCCAGCCAGGCGCGACCGGGGCGGACGTCGTGCCCACCCTCGCCGGGATGGTCACGGCCGCCGCCGCGCTGGTGATCCTGGTCCGCCTCGCCCGCTCGGCGTTTCCTGAGGTATCACGGAGAGTAATAGATGACGGGTCGGCCGCGGCGGGCATCCCGGTCACGGCGGACGGCGCGGCCGCCGCGAACGACCCGGCCGCGCCGCCACCGCCGCCGGGACCGCGGGCCGGGCCGGGACAGCCCGCCGGGTCGAGCAGGCGACGCTTCCTCATCACCGGGGCGGGCGCGGCGGCGGTCGCCGCCTCGGGCGGCGCGGCCGGGCAGCTGCTGCTCGGCCGGTTCAGCGTCGCCTCGTCCCGCGCCCAGGTGCGGTTGCCGGTCCCCGCCGTCGCGGCCCGCGCCGTTCCCGCGGCCGCACAGCTCCGGGTCGGCGGGCTTAGCCCGTTCTTCACACCGAATGCGCAGTTCTACCGGGTGGACACCGACCTGGTGATCCCGCAGGTCGCGCCGGACAGCTGGGCGCTGCGGATCGACGGGATGGTCAGCCGGCCGGTCGAGATCACGTTCGACGAGCTGCTCAGGATGCCGCTGGCCGAAGCCGACATCACCCTGGTCTGCGTCTCCAACGCGGTGGGCGGCCCGTACGCGGGGAACGCCCGGTGGCTCGGCGCGCCGCTCGCGATGCTGCTGCGCCGGGCCGGGGTCAGGGCCGGCGCCGACCAGGTGCTGTCGGCGGGCACCGACGGCATGACCATCTCGACTCCGCTCCAGGCGGTACTCGACGGCAGGAACGCGCTGATCGCCGTCGGCATGAACGGGCAGCCGCTGCCCGTCGCCCACGGGTTCCCCGCCCGGATGGTGGTGCCCGGCCTGTACGGGTACGTGTCCGCGACCAAGTGGGTCACCCGGCTGACCGTCACCACGTTCGCGAGCCAGCGGGCCTACTGGACGCAGCGCGGCTACGCCGCCCAGGCGCCGATCAAGACCGAGTCGCGCATCGACGTGCCCAAGCCGCTCGCCCAGCTCCCGGCCGGGCGCGTGCCGGTCGCCGGGGTCGCCTGGGCGCCGCACCGCGGCATCTCGGCCGTTGAGGTCAGCGTCGACAACGGGCCGTGGCACGCCGCCAGGCTCGCGGCCGCGGACGGCATCGACACCTGGCGCCAGTGGATGTGGGCCTGGGACGCGGTCCCGGGGCTGCACTCGCTGCGGGCCCGGGCTACCGACGGCACGGGCGTCACGCAAACCTCACAAGAAGACCCCCCATTCCCCGACGGCGCGAGCGGCTGGGACTCCGTCGTCGTCACCGTCACCTGAGCGTCAGGAGGGCAACCGAGGGCAACCTGCCATCTCACATCAAGGCCAGCACAGGAACGAAACGCTAGTTAGGGAGAAAACCTTGAAGAACCTCCGCCTGCTCGTCGTACCGGGCATCGCCGCGAGCCTCGCCTTGGGTGCCGCCGCGTGCGGCTCCTCCTCGTCGAGCACCACGGCAGCGGCGCCGGCCGCGTCGTCGCCCATGGCGTCGTCGTCATCGCCGGCGATGGCGTCCGGCGCCTCCGGCTCGGCCGCGAGCATGACCGACTTCGGCCCGGGGTGCTCATCGGTGCCCCAGACCGGCGCGGGCAGCTTCACCGGCATGGCCACCGCGCCGGTCGCCACCGCCGCGTCCGCCAACCCGGTACTGTCCACCCTCGTCACGGCGGTCAAGAAGGCCGGCCTCGTCGACACGCTGAACGCGGCGAGCGGCATCACGGTGTTCGCGCCGGACAACGCCGCGTTCGCCAAGATCCCGGCCTCGACCCTGGACAGCGTGCTGGCCAGCAAGCCCGAGCTCACCAAGATCCTCACGTATCACGTCGTGTCCGGCCGGTACACGCCCGCTCAGCTGGCGTCGGGCAAGACGCTCAAGACGCTGGAAGGCGGCACGGTCACCACCGCCATGAGCGCCGGCACCTACACCGTCAACGGCGCCGACGTGGTGTGCGGCAATGTCCAGACCGCCAACGCGACGGTCTACATCATCAGCTCGGTGCTGATGCCCAAGTCCTCCTGAGCGCTGCGCCCGACGCCGCCGCTCCTTCGAGCACCGCTGCCGGGCGGGGAATGCCCATGCACCCCGCCCGGCGGCCACCGGTGGTGCGGCCTCACGTGACAGCGGGCAGGTTCAACGCCGCCTCGTTCACCAAAAAGCGGTTCGGCCCACCTAATGTTGGGTCATGGCCCGGTCTCAGTGGCACAAGTTCTATACATCCTCGATTCAAGCGCCGGCCGACCTGCTGTTCCGGCTGCTATCCGACCTGCCGAACTACGGTGAGTGGCTGCCGGGATCCGCGGCGTACGGCCAGACGACCGATGTCGAGCCGTACCCGGTGCAGCGCGGTAGCCGGTACCACGACGGGAAGCCGGGCGAGGCCGGCAAGGACTGGTGGGGCACGGTGACCGGGTTCCAGCCGCCCGGCTCCGTGGACTTCCAGCACACGATCCACGTCAGGCAGCTCGCGGCGGCCATCGACGTGCACATCCACTACTCCATTGAGCAGCAGGACGGCGCGACCGCGGTCAGCCGGTGGCTGGTACTCGATTTCACGATGCCGTTCGTGTTCCGGCCGCTGCGGCGGCTCGCGACCGCGAGCTTCGACAAGGAGAACCTGCGCACCATGGCCGCACTCAAGCAGTACGCAGAGGCAAAGGTGAGCCAGCCCGGCTAGCCCGGCTAGCCCGGCTAGCCCGGCTAGCCCGGCTAGCCCG
>Ga0265337_1000154_pt1 | contig 34746 bp, 27 predicted proteins | sample 42122metaG_FD_192441 | JGI IMG/M metagenome (GOLD analysis project Ga0265337, IMG submission 192441) | Rhizosphere microbial communities from Carex aquatilis grown in University of Washington, Seatle, WA, United States - 4-21-22 metaG | ecosystem: Host-associated > Plants > Roots > Rhizosphere >... | reverse complement strand
AAGTGACGGTATTGGGTATGGTTATGGTGAAATTGCCGCTCGCACTCAAAATATTGGTCAGTACGGCCAGCCACTGGTTAAACGGCGCGGCTACATTCGTGCTGGTGAGCACATAATACGTCCGACCGGCCTGCCCATTCGTTGCAGAAAGCACCAGGTTCGCCCCCAAGATGTTGAACGCGCCGATGCCAGGTTGTGTCGGCGTGGATTGAATGGTTGCCGCCGCTCCGGCAAGCGGGATTCCCAGGCTGTTTGTCTCCACCACCGTCGCGGTGAATACGCCGTTGGCGGTGTAGAGGTGCGAGGGGTTCTGCGCGGTGCTGGTCGAGCCGTCCTTGAAATCCCAGTTCCAATTCGTGACCAGGTTGCTGGCGTTGTCCACCGCTGCGGCGGTGAAATTCACCGCCAGCGGCGCCGGGCCGTTGGTGGGATGGGCCGTGATGGCAATCGGCTCCAACTCCAACGTCGGCAGGCCCCCAAAGCTGGAGCCCCAGCCGGTGGTGCCGGCCAGATAATAAACAGTCGCGGCGGTGTCGCCGATGAACGCGGAAGGATCCGGTTGGGCGGGGGCGTTGCCGGTGAAATAGATGCCCGTCAGGCTGCCGGCAAAAATAAAGCCGTCAATGCCGAAGGAGCTGACATTGCCATGAATGACCACGATGGCCAGTTTGGGGCAGTCGGCAAACGTAAAAATTCCCATGCTGGTCACCGGGCTGAGAATCGTGACGCTCGTCAAGTTGCCGCAACCCTGGAAGGCAATGTCGCCGATATTGGTGACGCCGGCGGCAAGCGTGACGGCGGACAGGTCGCAATCTTCGGCGGCATAGGCTGCGATGCTCGTGACGGAGCCGGGCGTGATGTAGCTTCCCAGGTAGCCGGTGGGAAGCCGGATAAGCGTGGCCTGGCTCTTGTCATAGACGACCCCGGCGATGGAGCTGAAGACAGGGTTGGTCGGATCGACGTTGATGGCGGTCAGTTGGTTGCAGCCGCCGAAGGCCGAAGTGGCGATCTGGTTGACGCCCGCGCCGAGGGTGATGTTGGTCAAACCGCTGCAATCGGCGAAGGCGCTGTCGGCGAGCGTCGTAACGGTGGCAGGCATCGTCACACTGGTCAGATTGACGCATAAAAAGAACGCGCCGGTCCCAATGGTGGTGACACCGCCGGGAATGGCGTAGCTCGCGCTCAAGCCTACCGGGAAGGTAATCAGTGTCGTCTGGGCTTTATCGAACAAAACCCCGCCAACACTGCTGAAAAACGCGTTGCCGGGATCCACCATGAAAGCCGTCAGGCTGTGGCAATTGAGAAACGCCTCCGGTCCGATGCTCGTCACGCTGGCGGGAATGGCCACGCTGGTCAGGCCGAAACAAAATCCGAACGCCTGCGGCCCGATGGTGGTGACGGTGTTGGACATCGTCACGCTGCTGAGGTAGTAACACGCCGAAAACGCGCTAGTCCCAATGTTGGTCACGCTGCCCGGAACGATGTAACTGCCGCTCACCCCTGGTGGGAATTCCACCAGCGTGGTCTGGTTCTTGTCGAACAACACGCCGCCCGCGCTGCTATAGACCTGGTTGCTGGCATCCACCGTGAAGACGGTCAGGACGCTGTTGGGGGCGAATTCCTGGGGCTGGATGTTCGTCACGCTGGCAGGAATGGCGACGCTGGTGATGCCCTTGTTCTCAAACGCGGGGCCCTGGATGGCCGTGACGGGCAGTCCGCTGATCGTGGCCGGAATGGTCACCGGCCCGCTGGGGCCGATGTAGCCCGTGATGATGATGGCGCCGCTGTTGGTGACGTAGGTGAATTGCGCTTGCGTCGCCGGCGCGGCCAGAAGCAGCAAGCCTGAAAGGATGGCCCATGTTCCACCTGTGAGCAGGTTGGTTTTCATAAAAGAACTCCTTGGTTTTCCCATTCTAACAATGGCAGATTTCCGCTGCTCCGCCATTTTTTTCTCGGGCAAGTGGGTTAAAAATCGGCGCCGGCGAAGTGACTGCATCTGGCGCGGGCAAAAAAAGAATCAAGGCAGCGACAAAAGTGTCAATGAGCAGGACACATTTACGAATCTTGGGCCGGCAAGCCTCAACTTTCGCCTATTTCCGATCTCCTCCTGACATCCGCCAAGCCGCCTCTTGACGAAACGCGCCGAGTCCGCGACCGTCCCAACATGATACGTGATGCTCGAAACCAATTTTTTTGTCTCCTGCTGGCGGCGTCTGGCTTGCTATCTCCTTTCACGGTGCGGGCCGATTCGGGCAGTTGGTCCATCACCCAGCTTCCGTTTGCGAATGCGGCGCATCCTTCCATCAATAACGCCGGAGAAGTTGTCTGGGCGGTGCAAAACAGCACCGGCATTGTTTCCAGCGTGCGCGGGCAACTGTCGGCTTCCGGCGTCTCGCCGCACCTGGCGAACAGCGGCGAGGTGGTTTACGCGGATACCTTTGGCGGACCGGGCATGGATCTGGTCAGCACCACTCGCGGCCGTTTGACCCAGGGCGGCATCATTGAACTGGGCTTCTCCGATTTCGGGGTCAACTCGAATGGCGAGGTGGTTTACTGCGCGCTGACGAACGGGAATTGGCAGGTGATTTCCACCGTGCGCGGCCAGATTACCTTCGACGCACTGGATCGCTATAATCCATGCATCAATGACCTGGGCGAAATCATCTGGAACCAGTATGGCGCGGCCCCGAATCTGATCTCGTCCACGCGCGGACCTTTGCCGGGCTATTACCCGTTCGTTCTCGGCCTGAATAATCTTGAGGAGTTTTGTTATGACGCCGACCTGGTGAGTTCGAACCTTTCCACCAGTCCGCACATCTTTTCCAACCTGCACGGCGTAGTGATCAACGATCTCGAGCAGTTCCAGTGGGGCGGAGCGATCAATGATGCCGGAACCATCGTCTGGGCCGGGCCGGCGAATCAATCGATCCCGGTGGTGTGGTATGTATTCAAAGCCACATGGGTGCCGGCGCCGGTGTTGACCGTGGTGCAAACACCCGGTCTGGCGCTGGAATGGCCGACCAACGCCGGCAGCTATCATGTGCAATACGCCACCAACCTCCTGTCGCCCATCGTCTGGCAACGCTTCAGCGGAACCTTGGCCACCAACGCGGGAAACTTCCACCAAACCATCGGACCACCTGTCGGCAACGCGGCATTTTTCCGCCTGTCAACCGGCAGTCCTTAAGCCAGAACGATTCAATTGAACCACGGATGGCAAGGATTCCACCGCAAAGGACGCAGAGAGCGCAAAGGTGGAGCGAGCGTCCTCGCGAACCGGCTCGTCAGTAGCCTCGCCCCACCAAAAACTTCCGTTTCAATCGTAAATCGGGGTAAGAACTTCAGCCTTCAACCTTTTTTCAGGTCCTGCGCCAAAAATCTTTCGCAGTGGACAAACCAGATCAGGTGTCAGGTGACAACCGTGGAAAGTCTTTTGTAACGCACGAAATTGGTGGCCGATTTGGCCGCGGTGCAATCACCAGCTGCATCCACGTAGATGCCCTCGATCCTGGAAGAGCCATCCTCCTCTTGAAACAGGGCCCAGCAGTTCAGCGGCATGGACAATTCCGCGTCGTCATCCATCTTAAACACGGCAAACCAATCATCGGCGGGAATGATTTGTACAATTTTTTCGTTCATTGATATGTGTGATCACAGAAATAAATGGCTGCCTTGATGCGATTCCGTGTATCACAAACATCATAATGCGGCTTCTGTGACTGTCAAATGCGAGGTGTCAATGAATTGCCCTCTGAATTTTGGGAACCACACAAAAGGCAGGGCTCATCACTTCCGCCGTCGCCTGGCTATGGCGGGACAAGCCGTGCGCGCCGGTCTCCTTTGATTCGATGTTCGATGTTCGATGTTCCTCGTTTTTCCCCAATCCCGTCACTTGTCACCCGTCACCCGTCACCCGCCCGGCAGCGCGGCATTTTCCGGCTGTCAACCGGCAGTCCTTAAACGGATCGGAAGGCCGGCGGCACAAACTGGCTTTGGCCCTCAGACCTCAACCAACAATCTTCAACCATCTCGCCATTCGTCATTTCGAGTTCGTGGTTTTCATTGGTTCAAGGTTGGATTTCAACCGCCTGCCCCAGAACCGCTGTCGTATTTTTTCCGGCAAAGCGATAGGCCGGCTCGAAGATCATTTTCCGGTCTCCCGCCATGAACCACAACTTGAGATTGCCGTGATTGATGTCCGCCGGCGTAGCCATGGCCTCAATGGGCCGGCTCTTGCCGCCTTTGCCGCTGGTGGTGGCGGTGCCGGTGATCGCCACTACCTTTCCCTGATTGATTTTGGACAGTGACTCATCCGGAACGACGATGGCCAGCGTGCCTTTTTCGTTTTTTAAGAAGTAGGGAAATACCGTGATCTTATAATCGCCCTGGTAAACACCATCAGTCCGTTGAAGCGCGCCGATGGTGAGGGTGGCCTTGCCCGCGTCAACCGACATGGAACTGGGATCAATCATGAGCGTCTGATTGGTTGAAACGGAGTTGGTGGAAGCGGGTGCTGCGGGGATGCTGATGGGGTTCGTAGCCGTTGAATTCGTGGCCGCTGCCCTGACTTTCGCCAGCAACAGCGCAAACACTTCGTGATAAAGATTGTCCATGTCCACACCGATCCCAACCAGCGCATGGGCACGATCGGGATTCGTCTCGTTGAGGCTGGCAACCACCGCCAGATGCCAGCCATAACTCAGCGCCTCGGTCTGGGTCAAAAGCAGGGTCAGTTCAAATCGGTCGCCGGTCTGGCTCAATAATTCCTTCTCCTTGGTTGATGCAATCGCATCGCGCGTGGCCGCTTCACCCGGCGGCAGCCAGATGTCGTCCAGCTTGATCGTCGGGTCGTCCTTGGCATACAGCTCCAGCAGGGTCGCTCCGGTTGCGGAAGTCGTGGCAATTTTCTTGATCAATTTTTTGACATCAGGATGTTCCGACTTGATGAAATGCAACAGGCTGACGTCTTTTTGATCCTCCAGGAGTTGATGGAGCAGACTGTAGCAATTGTTCCGGGTGGATAGCAACGCATCGTCCCCGGACGACGGCATGGCCTTTGGCGATTGGCAGCCGGTGAGAACACAGGCGGCCAATAACATCGCGGCGAACGATGGCTTCATGGGTCTGGCCGGTGACAAAACATTACGCGGCTTTGCTTTTGAAACTCGCGCGGTCGTCCGCTTCCAGCCAGTCGAACGTGCTGGTCTTCTCCGGGTCCAGTCCGAGCTTCTTGCATTCCTCGGTGAAGAAAGCGCGCTTTTCAGGATGTTTCATCATGCTGCCGGCCTCCACTTCATCCGACCAGGCTTTGATTTCGGCCGGCGTTTTCTTTGTGCCATTGGCTAGCAGCCAGGTGCCGATGTCCTGATAATTTTTCGCGGCTTGAACAGCGGTTTTGAACTGCCCGCCGTTGATGCCCTTGAAACTGAAAAGCATGTTGTCCAGCGGACAATCGTAATGATATTCGCCCAGTTTTCCGGCAATGCTGGCGCGGCATTTATCCGTGGTACGGTCGGCGATGGCGAATCCGCCGGTGCGTTCGCGCGGGCTGTGCGGGGCTTGTTTGGTCAGGTCGCGGTCAATGATGGGTGTGTTCATATTTTTTGATGTGATCGCATCGAAACGTCACTTCTTCAAGGCGGTGACGTGTTGCAAATGCGCTTCCACAACGGGAATGGATTTATCGAGAAAGCTTTTAAGGTCCGCGTCCTGCGTTGCGGCTGCTTCGGCTTTGAATGCCTTGGCGTCCTTTTGATGGGCTTTGATCATGCCGTTGAGATAGGCATTGTCGAATCCCGGACCCGTCAGGAGTGCCATTTTGTCCACCATCGCCTGATGTTTTGCATCCAGGCTGTCGGGCAGGGTCACGCCCTTTTGCGCGGCCAACGCTTTCAGGTCGTCATTGATGGCCGTGTGATCCTTCACCATCATCTGGCCGAACGACTTGACCTCGTCCCGCACGCCGCTGGTGGAGGCGAGCTCGCCCAGCTTCACCTCGGTCATGCCGCCTTGGGCGGCCGCCAGGATGAAATTTGTGTCGGCCATGGAAAGAGCTGATTGAGCCTTGGCGCCTGGAACCCCAAAGAGGAATCCAAACGTCATCGAGGCCAACAGTAGTGGAGTGATTGATTTCATAAGTCTGTTGACGTTATGACATGACGCCGTTCGTTGCCATGGGGTGTAACCCGACCGGATTACGGTGATTCCGGCTCCGGCCATCATGGCCAGCACATTAGGTGGGCAACGGATATCACGGCGGAGGTGTTGCCGGCGGCAACGGTCGAGCCGTAAACCGGCTAAGGAGAACACCCCATTTCGTGAAATCATTGCCAGATCTACTGTTCAACTGTGTCAACTGTCTTGATCCCGAAAATTTTATGAAAAACACTCATGGATTGGTTTGGAGTTTGATCTTGATGTCCTTGACGGTCGATGTCCAAGGGCAACCGGCGATCACCAGTGTTCCCGCCGGCAGTTTGCTCGAACCACCGACGGGCGATTACCTGGTGCTGTCAAATGCCACCGGCATGGTGCGGGTGCTGGATTACAAGGGACTGGTGTTGGAAAAAAACCTGGTCTATCTGCCGCGAATCCAGCTGGTGGATTTGTCGCCGGCTGAACTTCAGTCCCTGCTGGAAACCAGGACGGCCTATGCCAGCTTGACAACCTTCGGGTCGGCTCCGGGGACAAATGTGCAGGGCGCGGCCATGGAACGTCAGCTTCAACGAATCTGGCATGACGGGCGTTCCCTGGCGGAAAAAATGCAGACGCGCCTGGTAATTCTGGCAGACCTGCGCGAATACAATTACAACCTGGCCTTCCTGCCGGGGACCATGGCCGTCGCCAGCCAGTATAATGCTCAAGCCGCCGCCGCCAACGACCGGTTGACGAACCGGGGCGCAACGGTAGTCGCGGCCGCCGCACAGGTGGAAGCAACCGAACTTAATCGGGCTGACGGACTGGCCGGCCGGTTGGCGGAGCAGCAGGCCCAGGAGAATTATCGGGAATTGGTGGTGCGGGTGGAAAAGGCCAACGACCGGGCAAATATCGCCAACGCCCAGGCCGCCAACGCCAATCAGCAGGTCACGGATTACCAGGCCAATTGCGTCGCGATTTCGACCCGTCTGGCCGGCCTCGGCATCAATGTCCCCGGTGCCCCCACGTATTATCCGGTCCCGCCGCTGACGCTGCAAACCGAAGTGGACGCGGAACGGAAGGCCAATTGAATCCCGGCAACCAGATGGTTTCAGGGCACAAAAACAGTTGCGCCACGCCATGTGTTCAACGAAGTGGAACGAGACGTCGGCGTTGCGGTATTGCCGGCGTCAATGGTCGTGTGCAAAGGCTAAACGCTAAAGTGAAAAGAATTCGGCGCGTCTTTCCGGTTTCAGCCTTCCTAGCCGCGCCGAAATGATAATGAAGGTGGGAGCCTCTAGACTTTAGCCTTGGTGATGCCCCTGCGATGTCAACCGCGAAGCGGAACGGAGGGGCCAGCCGACGCTGACTTTGATGACCGGTTGGCCCTCATAAAGCTAGGTTTTTCTTATGAATCGGTAGTAGAGAGCCAGGATGATCGTCACTATGACCGCCAGGTAAAGGCAAACCACCGACAGGAAATTCAAGTACCCGACGAACGTGACAAAACCAACCAGCCACGCATAAAATCCCAAGTCGCGCAGTTTCCGAAGAAACGTTCGAGTTCCCTCCGGTCGTCCCTCAAATCCCTGCCAGCCGGTGGTCCGGGCGAGTGCAGGCAGAGTGAGCAAACATACCGACAGAATGTTCAGTGCTATGGCAACACCGCCAAAGCGAGTCCAATCCCACTGCCACATCCACGGTGATTGAATGATCTGTTCCCATGCAGAGTGCAGGTTGCGCATATCAGCTTTATCGACCGCAGAGGATGCGGCAATGAATTGCGCCCACGCGATGCCGATCAAAATGACCTCGGAAGGCTGACGGTCATTGTCGCTCATAGTGTGTTTCTGGCATGACGGCGGGAACTGAGCCATGCCGCGGCGGTGATGTCAACCGCGAAGGCGGAACGGAAGCCAACCACCTGCTGGCGGCGGTGCCATTTGAGGACGGGCGCCACACCAAGCTTCAGCCTTTTTTCCCGCCCCGACGGTCACCGGCGTTCTTTTTCCGGCTGTTCAACGCCAAAGTGGAAACCGGTTTCATCCTGATAACCCATGGGAATTTGCATCGCCTGCCTCAACTTGGCGATGATTTCATGGAGATGCGTTGAGGATCCGAACTTGCGGAACTCCGGGCGCAGACTGCCTATGGTTGGTACCGGGATGGTTTGCATGGTTGACGCTACGTCTCAACCGGTCGGGCCGCGACTAGGAATAGCCTTGGCTTTAAAACCGCAAAGGACACAAAGATCGCAAAGGTGGGGCGCCCGTCCTCTCCACCCTCCGCAGTACCTGCTACGGAGGACGGGTCCGTGGTTGAACGATTCGCCCGATTTGGCGCTTGCCGTTTTTTGCGTCGTGGCTCAGCTTTGGATCGTTAGGCCGCAATTTGAGTCATGAGCAAACCAGCATCTTTTCCACGCGAAGGCCAGATTTGGGAGGTCACTGACGGCTGCGACGCGCAGATTCAGTATCTTTTCACCGCACCCATCACCTTCAGCGGCTCTTGCAGACTCGCCGCTGGTGAACGGGTTAGTATTATGACCGAGACCCCCGACCCGCAGCCCATTGTTGTGAGTTTTCTGCCGGTTCGCTATGATGAGTTGCACGAAAGTCTCGTCCCCCCCGACATTCGCGACACACCACGCTACAAGAAATATGCGCTCTCGGTGATGACAGGATACTTCTATGAACATTTCAGACTTATCCAGGATGTGGACTGACATATCACTGGAGCCAACGCCGGTTTCGCCTCCAACTCCGTTATCGAGGAGGACATCATCAGCACCGCGTGCTTGGGTTCTGGGAGGCATTGGAGTATTGCAAATACCGGTTCAATCCTTCGCGTCTTGGCGGTGCAAATCCGTGTCCATCCGTGGTTGAACATTCCGTTTGCCGTCCAACGCGCGTGCCACGAAAAAGGCACAGCGACCCATTGGGCCGCTATGCTTGCACTACAAAATGCTTCTCACTTCCGGGTGTACGTAATCTCCATCGATTTGGCGCCGTCGTTGAACATTTCGAAGATGTACTTGTCCGGGCTGATCACGCGGAACACCGTTTTCATCGGAATGTCTTTCCGGCCCGTGGCCGGGCAATTCGACTTGCCTTCCAGCGTGATGACATTGTTGTCTTTCTCGCCTTTGCCCTCGCTCGTGACGATCGCGGTCTGCATATCGCTCACCCACACGGTGTTGAACGTCTGCTTGATGTTGTCGTAGCCCATCAGGCTCCGCCCGGTAAACGGCTTGCCCATCATTTCGCCGTGGAACTCCTCTTCCAGGAAACGTCCCTTCAACGTCCAGCTTACTTTCGCCGTCCCCTGGCTCACGTTCGGCGGGCCGCCCGGCTCACACCAGCTTTTCACCTCTGTCTTCCAATTTCCCACAAAGGCGTCGAGGGCCTTGTGCGCCGGTCCGGGCGTGCCGGCGGCTTCCATCTTTTTCTGCATCGCCTGTTTTTCGGCTTCCGATTTCCCGGAACCGGATTTTTCCTCAGGCCGCTCGAGCACTGCGGTCGAGCCGGCATCATCAGTGGTATGTTTCATAACTTTTTCTCTTTCTCGTGGTTTGAACGATCCTTGCAATACACGACTTGCATTTTGGTTTACCGTTGAACCGTAAAACATAGTTGGGATGCGGCCTCCCTCAATACGGTGTTACCCGACGAGTCGGCTTGGCTGGCCGAAAACACACCCTCTCCCGCCGGAGGGGAGAACACCCCATGGCGCGAAGTCATTGCCGGCCCTATGGTTTAGACATGTCAACTCTCTTAATCATCGTACTGTTGGTGGTATTGTTCGGCGGTGGTGGCGGCTATTACTACACCAGACGCCGGTGATCAGGGCGGTGGAGGGTATTTGAATCACGGCGAACGTGACGGCGACCACCAAGGTGACAACCCTCACGTACCTGGATTCAACTTAGCTTCGAAAATGAAAATAACATTTCCGTTTCTTTTGGTGGGTTTACTCTTGACTGGATGTGTCACACAAACGGATACGGTCATCGCGCCGCCGCCCGGACCTTCTTTGGCGGATATCCAAGCCATGGTGCAGGCCCATGTCAGCGATCCAGTCATAGTGAGCCAGATTCAAAACTCCCCCACTCGCTATTCTTTGACGGCTGACCAGATTATCGCCCTCAAGACTGCCGGTGCCAGTGACACGGTTCTCAATGCGTTGATCAATACCGCCGGCAAACCACCGGTTCAAACTACCACCACGGTAGTGCAAAGTTCCTATGTTTACCCCGCAGTGTATATTGATCCATGGCCATGGATTTGGTGGGGGCCCTATTACTCCGGCGGCTATTACCGTGGCGGTGGATATTATCATGGCGGAGGCGGGTATCATGGACATTGAAAATTGCCGCGCATCTCGGATATCGCCATTGATGGGGTGGACGAGCTTCGTATGACAACGCCATTCACCGAACCCCGAGCTTGATTCACTTCGGACAAATCGGCGCCAACATGTCCTCACCGGCAGTTCAGGTGGCCGTTGTGGTCGCCGGGTGTCTCGTACTTTACGTTGCATTCAAGATTGGCTTCGTCATTTTGAAAATAGTATTGGGCCTGGCGGGTCTCGCGTTGCTGGGTGGTGCAATCTGGTGGTTCCTTTCGGGGATGCATCACTGACCTGCTTGCGGCCTGCTCCGGCTCAATGCCACGCCGATCCCATTTTGAAGAATCTTCGCCCTTGCCGGGCGGGAGCCGCGTAAAATGCCTTTGGCCTCATACGTTGGGTCGCGTAAAAAGGGCGTCACCGCCCATCGCGGAAATCACCTTTATGGAGCAGCTTGGCGAGATGGGCCAGCGTAGTGGAAGCAAAGTCTGAATTCTCCCGCCTTCGCTGAAGCTACGCGCGGCAAGGAAGGCTAAAGGCTGAAATAAATCCCGAAATCCGGTTCGTGTATTTCGTATTTTTCGCGGTTTGGAACCCGTGTTCATCCGTGCAATGGACTCGTTCGCGCCCGCTCACTCAGCCTCACGGTCTTTGGTTTGACCAAATGGAGCTCCCGCTCTTGCAGAGTGTTGCCCCAACTGGGTTAATTGTCCCTCTCGCGACGAGCAAACCTCTCACCGCCTCCCAAGCGGTTCAAGTCGTGTCAACCGCCCCGGGCGGGCTTTTTTTGCGGAAAATTTGCCAATTTGCACGGTGTCCAAGGTCTGGCGTGTCGGCTAAATTTCCACTAAATGCAAGCTGGACTGTGAAGGAGTCATGAAGAAGTCAGTCCCGCATTTTGAACAACCTTCGCTCCTGCCGGTCCGCCGGAGCGGACAGTTTTGGGCCGTCGGGCCGCAACATTTGCCATGAAAACCATTCTGACGCCACCGCTGCTCGGCACCTTGCTAAGCCTGCTGCTTTTGTGCTCTTGCGCGACGGAAAATTCGATTCACTCGCAGCTTCCAGCAACCGTGGCCATGAACAAGGATGCGGGCCGCTCACAGTTAATATTCGTCACCCTCCAGTTGGAAGACGGCCAGGAGTTGCCATGCATAATAGACACAGGATGTTTTGTCACCATTCTCGACCAATCGCAGGAGGCGAAATTAGGAAAGCGTTGCGACACGGAGTCGACCTCGGCTATGGGTGTCACACATGAAGTGGGCATCTATAAGGCAACCAAGCTCTATCTGGGCGGCGCCCTACTACGGCACACCGGCACCAACATCTGCACCTGTGATTGCAAATGGTTGTCAACCTTTTGTGGCAGACCGGTGATGGGCATCCTTGGCTGGGATGTGCTGCAACGATATTGCATCCAATTGGATTTTGCCTCCTATAGAATACGCTTCCTCGACCCGGACACGCCCGCAAAGGGGTTGGGGCAACCGTTTTTCCTGACTGGGCCTCCCGACGAACAAGTTTACATCAGCAATAACCTTGTCGGCTACAAAGGTTCAAGTTCACTCACAGTGGTTGACCTCGGTTGCCTTGGCGACGGCTGGCTGGTCCCTGAGCTGTTCCAGCAATGGACCAATCAGGCGCTGCCGCTCATGGCGGACCAGGTTCATTCTCCCGAGGCACAGCTCGGCGGAGAGATTTATCCTGAGGTCTGGTTAGCGAAGGGCAAGCCGTGGGAGACGGGCGAGCCGGAGCATAACGGCATCGGAATCCACTTCTTGTCAAGGCATCTTGTCACCCTGGATTTTCCCCGGCACACGCTTTATCTCAAACGCACGACCATTGGTCCGCTGCATCTGGATACCCAGGAAGTGAAAGCCGTGGCCAAATCCGCCGCGCCCCTGCTGCGTAGTTTGAAGAAAAGTGGCCACTTGCCCGGCTGGTCAAAAGATGACAAATCAGTGGCCAAGAGCGTGAGTTTCTCCTGTAGCTCTACCCTCACCGGCAGCTTCACTGGTCGGAAGATAGGGGATTCATCCGTATATCATTTTCAGGTTGTCCGGGCATCCGAAGAGAGTCCTTGGAAGCTGCAAAAAGCCTGGCGAACGGATCAAGACGGCAAGACCATTGAAGAATTTCCTGTGCCATGATTTTCCGCGCAAAATTTCTTTTATCACTGTGTTTTGCCTTTGCGCAGATCTGTAATCCTTTATATGGAGCAGCCTGATGAGATGGGCCAGGGTAACCGAAGCAAATGCTGAATTCTCCCGGCCTGCGCTAAAGCTACGGCGCGGCAAGTAAGGCTAAATTCTAAAGGCCAATCCACACGCCGGGATTTTATCCCCTCAAGGAGGCAACAGCTCCGTTCGATATTTTGAAGCAAGTTTTTCAGCTTTCGCTATGAATGCAGCCTGGACGGCTGCGCCAAGTTTTGGCGGCGGCGTTGTCCGATTCGCGAGGGGCCTGCCCACGGCCTTGAAAAACTCCTCCTGCCCTGCCGGCGAACATAGGCATAACATCCGTGCTGGCCGTCCAGACAAATTGCGGAATTGGTGCGGCGCATTGGCCGGAATATTGACGGTGTCGCCGGTGCGCAAGGGTGATTTCGCGCCGTGAAATATAAATTCAAGCTCGCCTTCCAGTAGAGTGAACATCTCCTCGAAATCATGGCGATGAGGCGGCGGACCGCCGTCTGGTGGAACCAACATGTCAATCAGGCAATATCGTCCGGCGGTGTCCTGACCTGTCAAAAGGATGGTGTAGGTATCTCCCACAATGCCAAGGTGGGGCAAATTTTGGTCTTCGTTTGGCCGCGCGAACACAGCCTTACGCCTGGGATTGTCATCAGGAATCGTTGAGCCTTTCATGGTCGGGAGATACCATGCCGTGGCAACGGTTTATCCTGCCGCATTTCCCGCGTGTGCATATCTGAAAGATTTGTTCACACGGTAGAACGCGCCAGGCCAATGACATCAGTGTTTATCCCGATCTTTTCCGTCGCGATCAGGTGCAGCCGCCTTCACATCGTCCCTATGGTCCTGATGTTCAACTGAAGGCTTCCGATTTCTCGGATATTTCTGAACCATCTCAGCGTGATGGTGCTCCGGGGCGTCGTGCCAATCCATGTGCACTGACGGTGAAGCCAGCAGCACGTCAACCGAGATACCCTGCGGGGCCGCCGCAAAAATCCACGCGCCTCCTTGCAAATAGGCGTATTGGTGGCGGCGACTGTTGTAGTAGACAGCATAGTCGGGGTAATAAACGTAGTCGTCTTGCACCACAACCACCGGTGCCACGACCACGGGCGGCGCGATATAGACTCCAACGTGCAGGTCATCAGCGTAAACCGCGCTCCCGGTCAGGGTCGCCAGCAGCACAGCACCAAACACGACTCCCGCCTGGTTGGTTTTGAAGAAAAGTTTTTTGTTAATCATGGATTGACAGTAACGCGCGAAACGGGCCGGTGCCATGGGGTGTAACCCTAAGCCGGAACGATGCTGTTGAAATGGGAAGCACGCCCCCGGGCGCTGCCGACGACGGCTCGTCAACGGCTTTTGCCTTGAGATCAAGGCACTGTTTGGTTCATCTCACTGCGAAAGGTTCGGCGCGAGGGCGCGCCGAACTACAGCCGGGACGGCCGTGTTCCCGATGAAAACCAACCGCATCGTTCCGGCCAAGGGAAGCGACCGGTTTCAATGATTCGCGTGCCTTCAAAAGCTGAAATACCCGTCCATTTTTTCCCCTGCTTTTTAAAAAAGACGCGCCCCGACCGGCGGGCGTGGTCAATACCACTCCGTCGCGTCGAAGACCCGCTGCTCAGTTCCGACTGTGCCGCGGCTTTCAATCAAACCAGTCGGCAGGAACCCGCAACTATTGATTGGTGCCTGCCGGCATATTCGTGTTTATATCCGGCACACTGTTGACTGCAGGCAAATTGGTATTTATCTCCGACGGATTGCTCACAACCGGCAGATTGGTGGCTCCGCCCGCCGGGCTGCTGGCATCGCTCGCACTTGAATTCGTGGTTTGGGCATCGGTTGAATTGGTGGGACTGTTTTGATTGCAGCCCACCAGCGCAAAGACGGCCAGAATGGCGATGGCTGACAGTGGAATAATCGATTTCACAGGTTTATTTTTCATATTAATGGAACAGGTTCATTGCCGCCAGTGTTGGCAAAAACATTCCGACGGCCATCAAGTTTGTTCAAGGTTATGGAATGACCCGATCCTTTGCCATAGGGTATAACCCTACCGGTTGAGCTATTTTAAGCACCTAATACATTCAGGACTTTTACAAGGCGGGTGGGCAATTTGAGGGCCAGTGACGGCAAAAGTGACGGCAAAATTTGATTTGCCGAGCTAGGCGGCAACCAGGGGGAACAAGAAAATGACGGTCAGCATTTGCTTCCCAGCTGAAGCAAACATATGGGGCAAACCCCCCATTGTGATTCAGGTTGGGGAAAATACAATTGGGGCAATGATTAAAAAAGCCCGAAAACATTTTATCAGGGGGGAAATACTTCCACGCCTGTCGTCGTGGGAGTGCATTCGCATTTATCCAACATTCGCACCCCAATCCTTTGCTCTTCCAATCAAGATAACCAGCACAGTGCCTCACACCATTACATTGCCGGCCCGTTATGAGCGTCCCGCCATTGAAGGCGAAGGAGGCAGTCCTGCATTTTGAACCATCTTCACTCTTACCGGGCGGCAGCAGCAGGAAGGCAAAAGTTGAAGGGAACATCGAACATTCAACGCTCAACGTCCAATGCAGTACAAAGACTGAAGGCTGAAGGTTGCATCTTGTGCTATTCGAGAAGGGCGCACTGAAAGTCTCTTGCTCAAATTCCTGAATCCAATTTGGTTCAGGCCAATTTCATGGGAGTCATTGCGGCCCGGAGATTTTCACCCCCGCACCGTTGTAATGAACGACCGCATCCGGCTTTTCAGCCGAGGGAATCCCGGTGCCGTGGCCGTCCGAAATCCAGACGATGTTGAACGTGCGTTCTTTCAACATGCCGGGGAAACCGCCGGAGCGTTTTCCGATCTCCAAGGTGCGTTTGGCCTCGTTCCATGAAACCGGAATCGTGGCGTATTTTCCGTTTTCGTAATTGTAATTGTCTCCTTCGTCCTCATAGAGCGTAAACGTGCCGTCCGCGCCGCGATACACACGCAGTTCAATCGGATCATTGGTTTGCATCGCGTATTGAATCGCCGGGCCGTAAGGGATGATGGAACCGGCACGCACATAAACCGGCAGCTTGTCAATCGTTGCCGCCGCGTTGAGGGTCTGGCCGCCGGCATAGGTCGCGCCGGTCCAGAAGTCATACCAAGCAGTGCCGGACGGAAGATAAACATTTCGATTCGTCGCACCGGCGACGGTTACCGGACACGGCATCAGCGCCGGACCGAACATGTATTGATCCGGAATGTTGAATACGTTTGTGTCTGATTGAAAATCCATCACCAGTGGCCGCATCAGGGTATAACCTCCATGGGTCACCATCCACGAAACCGAATAAAGGTAGGGGATGAGGTGATAGCGCAGTTGGTCGTAGCCAATCAGAATGTTCTCCGTGTTGGTGTCGAAGCGCCACATCTCCTTGGGCTGGCTGGTGCCATGCACGCGGAACATCGGGCAAAAGGCGCTGAATTGAAACCAGCGCGTGAACAGTTCGGCATAACCGGGATCGGCCGGGTCGCCGCCAAAAAAGCCGCCGGTGTCCGTGTTCCAATAGGGGATGCCGCTGATGGAAAAATTCAGGCCCGCGGGAATTTGCCGTTGAAACACCGGCCAGGTGCCCTGGATGTCGCCGCTCCAGGTCACGGCGGCGTTGCGCTGCTGTCCCGCGTAGGCGGAACGGGTGAGAATGAAGACGCGCTTCCCGGAAGTTTCGGCGCGTTGCCCCTCATAAACAGCGCTCGTGTGCATCAAGGGATAAGCGTTGAACGCCTTGAAGCCCGGACCCGCCGCCGTCGTGGTATTCCGGAACTCACCCCAGGTGCCGCCCAATTCCGGTTCGCTGGCGTCGAGCCACCAGCCGTCAATGCCGTCGGCGAACAATCCCCGGGACATTTGCTGCCAGTAAATCCGGCGGGCCGGCGAGTTGAACGCGTCATAGTATTCAAATCTGCCAGGCGCCAGTGAATTGCTTAGTTGCTCCCCGTAAAGGCCCCCGACGTTTTTCAACTCCAGCCAGTTGGCGCTGCCTTCGTCAAAGCGCCCCCAGACGGAGATGATCAAATGCACATCGTCCGCGTGCAGTTCCTGCATCAAGGCGGTGAAGTTTGGATAACGGTTCGTGTCGAACTGGTGCGAACCCCACGGATGCGGAGACCAATAATACCAATCCTGAATGACGCCATCCAACGGCACGTGCAGGGCGCGATAACGCTGCGCCACATCGAGCAATTCCTGCTGCGTGGCGTAATGCTCCTTGCACTGCCAGAAGCCCCAGGTCCATTTTGCGAACATCGGTGCCGCCCCCGTCAACCCGCGATAATCGGCGACGACCTGGTCCAGCGCCGGGCCGGCCATGAAATAATAGTCAATCGCGTCAGCCGCCTCGGAAGTCCAGGTCACCTGTGAGGTTTTGGCGGGCAATTGCCAGGCCAGATGCGCGATCGCCCCGCCTCCGGCCTGAAAATATTCCAGGCGGATGCGGTGCCGGCTGTTGGCGGCGAACGTTACCGTCGCCCTGTCCGTCTGCGCCGGTCGAATTCCCCAGGCGTCAATCACCTGCCGGTCATCAATCCAAAGCCGCACGCCGTCATCGCTGGAGGTGAAAAAAGTGTAAGTCCCGGCCTGCAGGGCTTGAACAAATCCGTCCCAGCGGACGCTGTAATGGTCGTGCGCCAATCCCGGCGGCGGAGTGTCGCTCCAGTTGAAATCCACCTGCGCATCCGTGCGATTGGTGACCAGCGTGTCAAAATTCTCTCCTTGGAAATATCGGGCCGTGAGACCGCCGGCCTCGCCGGTCTCGGTGTAAAATTGGGCGGCGGGAATCGCCTGTTCCGCGCCCGTGCCGACGCCTACGTCGGTGATGGACGGGTTGTCCCAGAGAATTCCGTAGCCACAGCTTGAAACCAAAACCGGCACGGCGCTTTCGGTCGGATTTTGCTGCTGCAAGTGAACCGTGGCGCCACAATAATTCATCAAACCATTCGCGTGCTGGCCCAGGCCGTAAACCGCCTCCTGCGGTGCCAGCACAAATTCCTGCCGGCTCCGCAGAGTATCGATGCCGTTAATCCGGTTTGGCGTCAGGGATTTTCCGCCGTCGGGATTTTCGGCAAGCATCGGCGCGCCGTTTTTGTCGAAAAAGGAAACCGCGCCGGTCGCGCGATTGATCCGCGCCTGGATTTCATCCGTGCGCAGGATGATTTCGCCTTTTGTGTCGCTCATTTTCCATTTCGTGCGTTCCGGCTTGCCGATGACGGCCACGCTGGTGGATGCCGGCAGTTGCTCCTGCGCCGTGTAAGTCACGCGGATGATGCGCGGCGAATACACTTCCAGCCGCATCACGCCGGGATTCATTTGCAGGGTGACGCCGTTGGCATCGTTTTTGACTGCGGCCACGGCGATGGGCGCGGCGCAGGTTCGCACCGCCAAAAAACAGACGGCGCAAATAAACACGGAGCCAAGGAAATGTTTCATACTTTGTTCGCTTTTCTGATCTTACCGGTACGGTAGAGATCGTCAGTGGCAATTTAATCGGATGTTGTCCGACGCTGCGCCGATGAGCAATTGATAATTTCCGGTTTCCACCACGTATGGCTTCTTCCGCGTGTCCCAGTTGCGCAGCCGTTCAGCCGGAACTTCAACCGTAACTTTCGTGGATTTGCCGGGAGGCAGCGTGGAAAAGGCTCCGGCCTTCGCTGAAGTTACGGCGCGGCGAGGAAGGCTAAAGTTTGAAGGCAGCACTGGCACTAAATTGCCGCAAGAATGCATAAATAGGCGCAGAAACAGGGCAGCGTTGCCGGACATTTCCCCAGCAACTGATTTTGCGCCGTTTGCGCCTCTTGGCGGCTGACCCGGAAGGAAGGTCGAAGGCTAACGGTTGCGCCGGCATTGAAAATCACTTTGGCGTTTGGCATTCATCCTTTAGCCTTTCTCGACTTTACCTATGGATGACTGGTTTAGCTCACTCGCCGCCGGTGGCACACTGCCGCCGGATGCCGCCCGCGCGCTGCATGAGCGCGGCTTTGTCGTGCTGCCCGGCCCGGTGCCGCCCGGGCAGATGGAGCGACTGGCCAATGCGTACGACAACGCCGTGGCGTCAGCGACCGGGGACGATGTGAAGACGGGCAATGTGACCACGCGTGTCAACGATTTCGTCAACCGCGGGGCAGAGTTCGACGCGCTCTATGTCTTCGCGCCCCTGCTGGAAGCGTGCGCTCGCGTCATCGGCCGCCCGTTCAAGCTCAGTTCAATGCACGCGCGGACGCTACGGCCCCGTTCCCCCGCCCAAGAATTGCACGTTGACGTGCAGCGCGACTCGGCTGATTGGCCGCTGGTCGGCTTCATCGTGATGGTCGATGAGTTCCGGCCCGACAACGGCGCCACCCGCTTCGTGCCAGGCTCGCACCTGTGGCCGGGCACCCCGGAGGAGCGGCCTGCCCCGATGTCGTTTATCGGGGGTGAAAGCGTAAACGTCCGAGGTGGTGAATTCCCCAGTAGGAGCCGACGTGAGGAGGCTGGCCCCCTTCCCGGTTCCAAGCCCAGACTCGTTACCTCGTCTCCTACTATCCACCAGCCGCCGCACGATGCTCAGCACGTCCAGTGTCCAGCCGAGTTGGGTGGCGGAAGAGGTTGAACTTTCATACAACTCTCGGACAGTCGTGCAACCAAATCGTCACGCCCAATGCCGCCCGCCCGCCATCGCTTTAGCGCCGGCGGGTATTGACCGGTCGTTTTACTTTTGAGACTTGCACCAGTCACGAAATTCGCGCGTTGTTTCCAGCCATGAACCTATGTCCTTGAAACCCTCTTTGCTGAGCTTGGCCATCTGATTATCAGCCTCTGGTTCTGGAAATTTGCTGCGCAAGAAGGCGCAAAATCTTTTTTCGGAATCTGCGTTTGTTTCGCCTTTTACGACCGTGCGCAAAAAAGTATCGAATGTTGGCAGCGAAGTCTTCGGAGGCGATACGGCACTTTCCGCAGACTTACTCGGCGATATGGCGCTTTCCGCAGGCTTGCTTGCCAATGGCGACTCATGGGACGCCCACCAGTCACGATATTCGAGTGCGGTTGCCTGCCATAATTTAGAGTCCCGGAACCCTTCGTCCTTGAGTTTTGCCATGCGTTTATCGGCCTCATCTGCTGTAGCCGGGTTGTGGCGTAAAAAATCACGAAATCGTTTGGTTGACTCCGCCGGTGTTTTGCTGTTTACGACCAGGCGCAAAAATGCATCGAAGGTTGCGGGGAAGGCCGGCGGCAGACAGCCCCCGTCGTTCTTCTGAATATTCTCGTTATCATCGGGAACCTGAGCAGGTTCCTTGATTTCGCCTGCGAGTTTTTCCCGGGCGTTTTTCCATAGCTTAAAAGCGTAATCCACTGCCAGGCGCGGTTCGAGGTCAATGCCCTTCGACACATTTGCCGCAATTAACGCAAGCGTGTCGGCGGTGGGTAAGGGAATATCAGCCCCAGGTTTCGTGGATGGTCTGGGGGCCGGTTCGGCAACGGTTCTGGAACTGCTTTTGGTTCGTTTGGGCTGGGTATTTTTCCTAATTTTGGTGACCATAACAATTTCAATTTCAAAGCCAAATCTGTCAATGGAATCACTTTTTGACAAGCCTTGGCTGAGAAACGGTTTTTAACGCAGAGACGCAAAGACGCGGAGAACGCCAAGGTTTCAGCCACAGATGTTTCAGATTTTCACAGATGTTTTTATCTGCGTTTCATCTGTGCCCACCCGCCGTGCTCGCGCCCGTCGCGGCAGGTCTGTGGCCCGTGGCCAGCCGGAGGCTGAACAGAAGAAAATGTACCAGCAAATGCGCCTGAATAACCGGTCGATGTTCAGGCAATCCCTCCTACAGCCCGGATTGACAGGATGAACGGGGTGGGAAAGGCGGAGGATCGACGGTAAAAAAGAAAAAGGCCGGACACTACGCCGGCCTTTCCTTACACACTAAAAACTACTAAATCTGAATTTAGAATACTCCAATCCTCAAATCTTGCATGTCACCAGTACTGGGTACACCAGCTCATACCCATTCGGAATCGGGCGTTAATGAATGGCGAGCCGAAGGCTGAACAGAAGAAACTATTCCAGCAAACGCGGCTGAACAACCGGTGATGTTGAAATAAACCAAAGACGGGATCGAACCGCCAAGACGCCAAGTTAGGGCGGGTCAGTCCCCTGCCCGCCGCACAAATATTTCACACGGCGCTCACGGAGTCACGCGCCCTACCTGAGTCACAGCAATCTCCATTCGCCGCGGCCGATGTGGAGCAGCAAAGCAAAACATTTTAACAGGAGCACGCGGAGACAGCAGAGTTGTTGGGAACCAGAAAAGGCAAAGCCTCCGTTCCCTCCGTTTCCTCCTGTTCAAGTCCGGTTTGGATCGTGTCCGGGGTGGAACCTGTCGCGCCGAATTGAAACGAAGGCGGGGCGCCGCGCCAATCTATGTGTTTTTCGTGCGGAATCCACCCATGGCAAAGACGATAAGGCATATGAGCAGAACCAGGCCAAGCCCGCTGCCGCCGATGACAGGACCGCCAAAGTAAAATCCACCGCCGCCAAACAAGAGAAGAAGAACGACCATGATTAATAATAGATTCATGCCGGCAAGATAACACACCATTGCATGGTTACCATGGGGTGTAACCCTACCGGCTCATGGCAAACACCAGAGGCCACGCTCGATTTGAAATGGCAGGGCCGAGCTGCTGCTCTGCCGGGAAAGGCGGCGCGGCAGCACCGCTCTGCCACCAAACCAACTTAGGCATCGCGCCTTGTCGCGCCGAAACAAGGTGAAGGCGGAACGACTTGCAGTTGCTGGCGGATTCCTGCCCGGGCCCTTTTTACGGGGTTATCTTTCACATGCCAGTTGACCGGGCTATTGCAATGCGGTTTTGAGGAGTTCGCGCGGACAGGCGGAACGGCTGGGGATTTTATTTGTGCCCACCTGATCCGGTTCGTCACGAAACCGAAAGGCACCAAGCTTCTCCACCAATCCCATGCCGGGCTGCAGGCTCGCAATGAAGGCATCCCATTCGTCTCCCGCCTGTTGGCCCTGACTGCTGCGCCATAGGCAGTACTGCGTCAGCCCATCCCCGGTCAAAGCCACTTTGCCAAAATGTTTTTCCTGGAACTCCCGGTCGGGCTGGGCCCAACTGGCATAACAGGTAAACGGGAAATGAGACGCATTCGTTCTGCCCTCGATGTCGGACTCCCACACCACCTGCTGGAGCGCTTCGTCCCAACGGCCATTGCTATGAGCGGGAGACGACGGCAAAGACAACCGGACGACGAGATGATCGGATTGTCCGAACAGATCCAATGCCAAGAGGTTCATGAACGCATCGTTCGCCACTGCTGATGGGTCTGGCTCCTTGGCATCCGGCTTTCGATTCTTGTCCTCCTCCCATTCTTTGAGCCGGGTGCGGTACGCCTCCGTGGTGGCGATATACTTGTCGAATGATTTTTCCATCGTGGTCTCGTCGGCCAGGAAGGCGAGCGCCGCGGGCCAGGGTTCGGTCTCCGGCATTCCCATTTTGCGCGCCACCAGCCGTTGAATCCGGCGCAGCATCGCCGGAGTGTCGTTGTCGGATGCATCCCGGAACAGGACCGGCATTTCTCCGACTTTAAAATAGCCGCGTTCCAGGAGGTATTGCCCAAACCGTACGGTAAACTCCTCGTTCGCATTGGTTTTATAGTTGCCGGCAAGCTGCCCCGCCCACACATATGAACCAACGTTCTTGAGATCGCGCCGGAAATCCACATCCAGAAACCGGCGCAACTGGTCGTAACCGGGCTCTCGTCCCAACTCCATCTGGCTCCAGCCGACAAACAAGTCCGCCAGCTGGTCGGCGGCCTGGAACCGCCGTTCCGTCAGGCCGGCCAGATCGTCGTTGCCGCGGAACCGTTCCACATAGAAGGCCGCCGATCCCAATCGGGTGACCAGGTTGGTGTAAACACCCATGCCGCCGACATCCTCTGGCAATTGACCGATGAATTCTCCCCGGACAGTGAAACGCCCGCCGTCGTTGGTCAGACTCCGCGCCGGATACAGGGAGGTAATGGCTGCAAGTTCAACCGGGCTGAAAGGACGGTAATTAGGAACGCCGGTGTTTGTGTTCACGCCATCTTCGCAGTAAAAGATCAGCGTCCGCTCGATGCGGCCGCCCTGCGGTTTGAGTTGGACGATGTAATGATTGTGCGGACAGCCCGTCACCAAGAGGGCCATCGCCGCCAGGGTGAGAGGCAGGCATTTGAAAAGTAAACGCCTGGCGCACATCGGAGCTCCCGTTTTTTTCATAATTACTTTCTCCGGCACCGTCTGGATTTGACCCAGGCCGGCGATAATCCGCTTCAATTCAGGGCTATATCGGCCTGATTATACCCATACCTATTAAACCATTAAAGCGCGATTTTGCTTCGGAGAATCGGTGCGGCCAAAATCACGGCAGCCGCCAGATGCCGCGGTCGATGTGAAATGGCAGGGCAGAGCTGCTGCTCTGCCGGGGCTGGCCAGCCCAAAGCTGAACAGAAGAAAATGTATCAGCAAATGCGCCTGAACAACCGGTTGATTTTTAAATAAACAAAAGGCACGGTTTAACCGCAAAGACGCCAAGGCGCGAAGAACTGCACCGCCAGTTGTCCGCAGATTTCACAGATTTACACCGACTTCCATGACATGGCTGTCGGGAAAGCCGTAGCAAGGCCGGCTGGCCTTTGCCAAAATCGGTGTAGGCATCTTGACGTATCTTTACCACATTAATCATGTGGCTGAATTCCTGACAAAAAAGAGGGAGACCAAATTTTCTGATATAGGCCGGAACGTCATGGTTCAATGTGAAGGGTATAGGGGCTTGGCACATCGAAATGGCGTAGGACAATGGAAAACCGCCGTCAACAACAAGCCGTTGCCAAAGTTCGTCATCGTCCTGCGGTTCGATTAATCATTTTCTCAATTTGGCCTTTAACCTGTCGAAAACCCTGAGCAAGACCGGTTGGACATTAGCCAAAATCTAAACAGTCATTCCCGGCCAACGACATCATTGTTATTACGTACGTCTATGCGTTCTCCCAATTTTATGGTCAGGGGATGGGGTTTAGGGGGGCAAACGAAAGTTTGGCCCTCTTTTATCCAGACCACGCCCAAATCCATGGAGGGAGAACACATCAATAAAGTGCTGAAGTTCGTCCCGTGGCAGGTATATCCATTGACCGGCGGCGGATTTGTCGTTTCAAACCTGACAACGACATTGAGGATAAAGGGCAAGGGGCTGGCGCTTAGAGTTGCGGCGAGTAAGAATCGTAATAAGCGGGTTTCCTAACCATCAAACCCAGGATTTAATCGCCAAGACGCCAGGGCGCGAAGAACTTCACGGCCGGTTATCCGCAGATTTTACAGATTTACGCCGATTGGGTTTCCCACGCCAAGGCGCCTGAACAACCGGTTGATGCTAAAATAAAGCCGGGTTGGCAGGATGAACAGGATGGAACTATTGCCCCGCACCTTATTAATGAGCAAAGGGTTTATCGGCGTGCCGTCCGTGGCGTATTCGCCAATTCCGCTGCTGGTGGTCACGAACAGATTTCCGTTTCCATCCAAAGCCACGCCGCCGGGATAGTATAAGGTGGTTCCGATGAGCGAAGCATTTACGGTCGCCCCGGCGGTTGTATATTTCCCGACGTTGCCCTGCCCAAACGCGCCGCCGGCCCAGGTGGCGATGTACAGGTTATTTCCGTCTGTCGCTAGTCCGCCCGGGTTGCTCAGACCGGATACGAGCACCGCTTTGATGGCGGCTCCGTCCGTCGTATATTCCCCGATAAGGCCTTGCGACTTGTTGGCGCTGGCCACAAATAAATTGTTGCCGGACACGGTGATGCCTGTGGGGTTGAAGAAGACGTTGATTAACGAGGCGTTCACCAGCATCCCGGCGGTCGTATATTTGCTGATGATGCCATTCTGCTGGGCCACATACAGGTAACCGCCGGACGCGGCGATGCTGGTGGGGCTGCTCAAGCCGGTGATGAATGAAGTGTTGATGGCCTGGCCGGTGAGTGAATATTCACCGATGGTGCCGCTCCCCGCATTGACCACGTAGATCTGCCCGTGGGCCGGGACAGCCAACAGCATTAGCAAACCGGTCAGTTTTAAAAGATTCCGGGATTGAAAAATCCAACGGACCAAGTCCGAAAACCAATGCCTTCTGAGCATGAGAAGGACTCTGAACCCGCGCGCACATCTGGTCAAGCGGGACCTATTCACCGAGGAAAAGCAGATCAAGGGAAAACCGATTGAACAACGAAGGCGTAAAGACGCAAAGATTTCAGCCACAGATGAACACTGATGGACACAGATTTTTAACCACAAAGACGGCCGTCCTCCGCAGTAACGTTGCTTCGGAGGGTGGACAGAGAACGCGAAGGTTTTCATTTTTATGCGAAGCCCCGGCTGGCAGCGGACTCCGATGAACTCCGATAAATCGCGAGCCGGTCGCGAGCAGGCTGCCAGCCCTACCAATTTCTGAAAGGTCTTCTTAGCGCCCTTCGTTACTTTGTTGTTCAAATAATCGAACGCTGAACATCGAAATTAACCGCCATGACGCCAAGACAGCAAAATGGGAAACATCCAACGTGATTATTCAGGGCTTGCCAGTTTGACGGCGACAATTACAGTTCGTCGCGTCACAGCAGTTTTTCAGATGCGGCAACATTTCACGCGACATGAAAAAATGCCCCTATTGCGGCAAGGAATATCCGGACGATGTCGTACGCTGTTTGATTGATGACGAACCGCTGTCTGGTGGAGAACAGCCACCGCCGCCACCTGAGTCGGAGACCGACACTTCCGCTGCACCTCCTGCATCCGAGGCCGCCGTCAATCTGCTTCCCGCAGTGGTTTTGACCGATCGGCAGATACGCCTCTTCGAGTTGATCCTGGTTTGTGCCATTGCGTTTGGCACCAGTATTCTCAGTTCGGCGTATTCCTTTTCCGGCAATCTAACAAGCAGTTCAAGTTCGGGGGAATACAGGTGGATTTATGCGATTCTGCGTCAAGCATCCTGCTTGGGCTTGCTCTGGTATGTCCTCGTGCGAAGCGGCAGAACTTTTTTTGATCTGGGCTTCTCCTGGGTACGGACGGATATAGGTTGGTCATTTGTGCTCAGAATTTGCGGGTCCGCCGCCTTCTACGCTGTTTACCATACCCTTTATCAGACCGGGTTGACTTCGGTCGATGGCACAACCTCATCCGCCCACGTGGGGCGGTATTTATTTGGCGGTCACGTCGCCATCATGGCGCTACTGTTTCAGTTCCTGAACCCCTTTTTTGAGGAGCTGATTGTCAGGGCTTATGTGATGACGGAAGTAAAGCATCTGACGAACAGCGTGGGAAAGGCCATATTTGTCAGCACCGCCTTGCAGACCAGCTATCATTTTTATCAAGGTGCCCCGGCCGCCCTCGCACACGGAGCAACGTTTTTGATTTTTTCAATCTATTACGCCAAAACCAATCGCATTACCCCCATAATTCTCGCTCATCTTTACACGGATGTAGGCTTCACCTTGTTGTATTTCTTCCACCACTGAATCGGATCAAGCCAATTTAGGTAGATGCCAGATAGGAGATGGGGATTTCAGCCACAGATGGACACGGCGTAAAGCCGCGTGGCGGCCACGCCGCTATACGCGGATGAAACGCAGATTTTTTACCGCTTAAAAGCCAGTACAGTAAAAACGGATTGAACAGGAGGTAGCGGAGGAAACGGAGGTATTGTCATTTCCCTGATTCCTGAGGGCTCTGTTGCCTCTGTTTGCTCCTGTTGAAAATCTCCCCGCGGGCTTTGTTAACTTGGTTGCCTTCTGTTAAAAACGCTTCCGCCCGTCAGCGGATTGAACAACCAGCCGTCGCTACGCTATGGCGCGGCAGGCGAAGGCGCGAAGGCGCAAAGATTTTCATTTTTCTCGGAAGCCCCGGCGGGCAGAAGACTCCGATGAATCGCGAGCAGGCTGCCAGCCCTACCAATTTCTGAAAGGTCTTCTTAGCGCCCTTCGTTACTTTGTTGTTCAAATAATCGAACGCTGAACATCGAAATTAACCGCCAAAAGGCGCTAAACGCGAGGGGTGTTTACCCCATTGAGTAAACGTCATCCGCCACCTATCGTCCATGATGAATCAAAAACAAAGTAGCAATGACCAGGCTATGAAGACAACATTTTCGCGTGCGTGCATCCTGTCGATGGCGGCAGGGGGATTGGTGCTGGTGTCAGGCTGTGTGGTGGAGCCGGATGGCCGGATGGCATTCCAACCCGTCGTGGTGGTGGCTCCGGCACCGGTGGTGGTGGCGCCCATGGAACCGGTAATGGTTCCTGACGATTACGCCTGGGATGGGGTCGAATATGTCGGTTTCGTCGGTGACCAGTATTTCTATCTGGGACCCGGCAATGTCTGGCTGGTCTGTGAACCCTTCCGACTGGAGCGTTTCCATGGATGGGAAAGAGGCCACGCAGACTGGCGAGCCCATGCCACGCGCAATGATCGTTATCGGAACGACAGCCATGGACATTATCAGCCAAGGCACGAAAATTCGAGAAGGACGGCATCGAATGCTGAACATTGAATTGAACAACGAAGGCGCAAAGACGCAAAGATTTCAGCCACAGATGAAACGCAGATTTTCTGCCGCAAAAAGGCACAGAACAGAAAAAACGGACTTGAACAGAAGGTAGCTCCGATAAACTCCGTTACCGCGAGCACGCGACAAAGTCGGTGTCGCGAGCGAGCTCTGACACGTCGCGAGCCGGCGGAGGAAATGGAGATGACCAATTGCCGAACTCAAAGAATTTGACCACGAATCTCCGCGGGTTATACCCCATGGCGAAAGCCCGTCTCAGGCCCTAGGTTCATTCCACATCACAAATGCCAAAATATTTTTTAGTGCAGCGCCGGTGAAAAACTGAATAACAAAAATGGAAATTTTATGAAGGATAAAAAAATCTGTAAATTATTGCTGATGACAACTGTCGTTATCATCAGCTTGAGGGTTTCAGGGGCACCTGTGCTGTCCACGCAACCTGCCCAGCCGTCAAAGCCTGCGGTGGTTGTGCCTCAACCCAACCCCGCATTGCCTGCGCCGGGGCAACCATCTCAGCCAACACTGCCCAATCAGCCCGGACAATCGTCTCAGCCGATGCTGCCTCCCGAGCCAACACTACCTGCTGAACCGACTTTACCGGCTCAGCCGACACTACCTGCTCAGCCAACATTGCCGGCTCAGCCGATACTGCCACCTCACCCGGTATATCCCCCTCAGCCGACATTGCCCATTCAGCCGCAAAAGCCCAACCTGGTGCCGCCGCAACCCACACCGCCAATGCCTGTGCCGGGACAACCTGTCCAGCCGCCATCCGCCCCGCCGTCGCTATAACGCCACGAATCAATCTTCCCCGGAGTAACCTCTCCGGGGCATTTTTTTGACCGCCAAGGCGCGAAGGTTTCAGCCACAGATGGACACAGCGTAAAGCTGCGTGGGGGCGACGCCGCTATACGCGGATGAAATGCAGATTTAACCGCAGAGAACGCCCGTCCTCTCCATCCTCCGTAACAGGCTACTGCGGAGGACGGGCCTAGCAGGTACTGCGGAGGGTGGACAGAGAACACAAAGAATTTTTGCCATAAAAAAGGCGCAAAAGGCCCACGGTTTTAAACGTTGATTCACGCTCACCCGCCGTGCTCGCGCCCGTCGCGGCAGGTCAGCGCTGATAAGCGAAGATTAGTGGTTTGTCTCCTCACCGGTTTTCATGTCACCTGTCACGCTTTTGGCCGTTTGTATCGTCGAATTTGTGCCGGAAGGGTTTTAATGATATACTAGGCGTTCCAAGTGGTGTGCAAATCCCTATGAATATTGATATAAAAATTGTTACGCGGAAATTTTGCGTCGTGTTGGCGGCTTTGGCAGTCCTGATGAGCGCCGGAAGCACCGCCTTGGCCCAACCTGCATTGACGGTCAGCCCGTCCGTTATCAGTAACAATTATCCCGGCGTTATCACGCTGAACATCACTGGCCTGACCAACACGGAGAAGGTGACGATCCAGCGTTGGATTGATAAAAATGCGAATGGCGCGATCGATGCAGACGAACCGATGATGGACGCTTTCAAGATCGCCGACGGGGGAGCCATGGTCATCAGCGGCGTGACGAATCTCAATGTGCCGTTCGACAGCAATTCCGCCACCGGCGCCATCACGACGACGGTGAATTTTGCGGCGAGCATGGCGATTGAAAACCTGACCGGCCATTTTGTCTATGCCCTGGTGAGCCCGACCGGCCGTTTCGCGCCGGTGACGGCGACCTTCATGGTGACGAACGCGGCGTTGAACCAATCGATCAGCGGCACTATTTACAGCAATGGTGTGGCATCGCCTTACGCGGTGGTGGTGGCGCAGGATTTGCAGGCGCAGAACCCGGTGGGTTCGGCGGTGGCCGACGCGAGCGGACATTATGTACTTACGCTGCCGAGCAGCACTTATGGGCTCATCGCGACGGCGCCAAATTGTTATTTTGATCAAAATTCCGCACCGACGGTTGTCTTGACGAACGGGGTTTCCTCCACCAACGATTTGTTCATGACCGGCGGGGGGACGAACATGATTTCCGGCAGCGTTTATGACGCGGGCAACAGCAACGGTATCGGCGGATTGCTGGTGCAACTCCAATCCGGCTCGCTCTTTGAAGTCGCCTTCACCGACCCGAACGGGAACTATTCCGGCGCCGTTTCGCCGGGGTTCTGGAAAATCCAGGCCAGCAAAGAACGGCTCGCGCGGCGCGCGTATCTGGTGCCGGACACGACGTTTCAAGTGGACACTACCGTCGGCAGCGTGACCAACGCGAACATCGCCCTGCCCAAAGGTAACGCGCTTTTTTACGGGCGCATCACGGACAATGCCAACAATCCCTTTGCCAACGTGGAAGTGGACGCGAGCACCGATGACAACGCTTACAGCGCGAAGGGTTATTCCGACCCCAATGGCTATTACACCGTGGCGGTTTTGGGCGACCTGACGAATAATTGGAATTGCGGCGTGAACAACGGAAAGAACACGGCCATCGCGAACTACATCCTCAATACATTTCCAAGCACCACCAACGCGCCAAACCAGATCAACCTGCAAAACTTCATCGCCCTGCCCGCGACGGCGACCATTTCCGGCCATGTGCAGGATAATTCGGGCACGAACATTGTGGGCGTTGTCCTTGACGGCTATGCCATCATCGGCGGCAACAGTTACCAGACGCTGGATGGGAACACCGACAATTCGGGAAATTATTCCCTCGCCGTCGCCGCGGGACAATGGAGCGTTCAATTTCAGAACGGCGGCCATGATTCCGGCAATCTGGACGTGCAGGGATACGTGGACCTTTCGACCCCGCACCTCGTGGCCATTCCGCCCACGAACGCCGTGTTGAACCTCGTCGTTTATCCCATCGGCACGCCGTTCATCACCTCGCCGCAACGGTTCGGGACCCAGCAATTTGGGTTCATCATCCACGGCGCGACCAACGTGACTTACACCGTGCAATATTCGACGAACCTGGCCTCAACAAACTGGGCTTCGCTTTTTTCACTCACGCTTACCAACAATTCCATTCCGGTCGTGGATGTGAATGCAACCAACGGGGCGCGTTTTTATCGCGTGCAGAAGGATTGACGGTCCTGGCGGACAGCCGCCGGTTTTTTCTCCGGCACGATCAGATCAAGGCCAATCCGTTTGAACAACGAAGACGCAAAGGCGCGAAGGTTTCAGCCACAAACAGACGCGGCGTAAAGCCGCGTGGCGGCCACGCCGCTATACGAGGATAAAACGCAGATTTAACCGCAAAGAACACCCATCCTCCGTAACAGGCTACTGCGGAGAGTGGACAGAGAACAAAACAATTTTGCCGCAAATGGGCGCAAAAGGCTCAGAACGGTAAACACGGTCTTGAGCCAAAGGAAACGAAGGTTTTAGCCGCAGCTGAACACAGATTTGTACCGATGGATTTATCTGCGATTCATCTGTGGCCATCTGTGGCTCAGCAATTGTTCTTTGCGTGCCTGGCGCCTTGGTGATTCACATTTGAACTCGACGCGGGTCACATTTCGCGCTCTAATACCTGTGGTAAGTCAGGGGGCGGATAAATCAGAAAGAAACCTGTTCATGAAATTGACCACAAAATCGCTGTGCCTGATGCTGGCGCTGCTGGCGTCCGAGGCCGGCGCACAAACCTACACCGTCCTCAAACATTTTCACGCCTATATCAATGGCCAGGGAATGAATCCCATCGGGACGCTGGTGCAGGCGCCGAATGGCACGTTGTTCGGCGCGGCGGCGAACGGCGGGTCGGGCGCGGCCGGCGTGGTGTTCCGCGTCCAGACCAACGAGACGGGTTTCACGATCATCAGGAGTTTTCCGATGATTGACAGTGTGGATGGCCCGAACGGCACGAACACGGACGGGTCGACTCCGGCGGGAGGACTGGTGTTATCCGGCAGCACGTTGTATGGCGTGACGGCGATCGGCGGCCCTGGCGGGAGCGGGACGGTTTTCAGCATGGACACCAATGGTGGCAATTTTACCGTGCTCAAATATTTCACTCCGCGCGACCCCTTCACTTACACCAATACCGACGGCTGCAGTCCGGGAGTGGGGCTGATCCTGTCGAATGGGGTTTTGTACGGGACGACGCAGTTCGGCGGGTTTGCCGATTATGGCACGATTTTCCGGGTGAGCACGAACGGCACGGGTTTCACCAATCTTTACAATTTCACGGCCGGCAGCGACGGCGCGAACCCGGTCGGGCGGCTTTTATTGTCGGGCAATACGCTTTACGGCACGTCGACGGGCGGAGGTGATTTTGGCTGGGGCACGGCTTTCCGCGTCAGCACCAATGGCACCGGCTTTGTGACGCTGCATAGTTTCGCGGGGTCAGGCACGGACGGATCGTTTCCGGCGGGTTCATTGCTGATGGTGGCTGGCCAGTTGTACGGAGCAACGGCGCAAGGTGACGACGGGAGCGGCCTGGATAACGGGACGGTGTTCCGGATGAGCGCCGTCGACGGGAGCAGCTTTACCAATCTTTTCAGTTTCAGCGGCACCAACGGGTGGAATGCGGCGGGAGATTTGTTGTTGTCGGGCAGCACGATTTATGGAACGACCGCGGCCGGCGGTTTCATCGGCGTCCCCACCTATTTTGGGACGGTGTTCCAGATCAACACCGACGGTAGCGGGTTTGCGAGCATCTGCAGTTTGAGCGGCCTCAATGGCTGGGGACCGCAAGGCGGCGTGGTGTTGTCGGGCGGCGTGCTTTACGGCACGACTTATAGCGGCGGATTGTTGCCGACGGCTTTTGCCTATGCCAATGGCACGGTGTTCAGCGTGAATGTCAACGGCACGGGCCTGACGGATATTTGCACCTTTACCCAGTTCAGCGGGGCTTCCGGACCGCGGGCCGGCCTGACGTTGTCGGGCAACCTCCTGTTGGGCACGGCGCTCAGCGGCGGATCGAACTCGGACGGTTCGGTGTTTGAAATCGGCACGAACGGCAGCGGTTATGCGCAAGTGTACGATTTCACGAGGACGGACAACAACGGGGACAACCCCGACGGCTCGAATCCGCGGGCGGTGATGGTATTGTCCGGCGGTGCGCTTTACGGGACGACGCGCTACGGCGGCACGGAGGGTTGGGGAACGATTTTCAAGCTGAATGCGGACGGCACCGGCTTCGCCAATGTTTATAGTTTCCCCAGCACGAACGCCGAGTCGCCGATCACTGCCCTGGCGGTATCGGGCAGCACGCTCTACGGGATGGGTGGCGGCGGGAGCTTCGGGGCGGTGTTCAGAATCGACACCAGCGGCAACGGCTTGACCAATATTTACAATTTTAACGGCACGGACGGTTATCTTCCGACAGCGGGATTGGTGTTGTCAGGCAGCACACTTTACGGGACGACCCAGAACGGGGGCACGGGGAGTGGAAATATTTTTCAGGTCAACACGGATGGCAGTCATTTTACCAACCTCTACAGCTTCACCGGCGGCAACGACGGGGCGAATCCCGGCACGGTTTTGGTTTTATTGAACAATGTCCTGTATGGGACGGCGTATCATGGCGGCAGTGGCGGACAGGGAACCGTGTTCAAGATCAACACCGACCAAAGCGGCTTCACCGTGCTCCACAGCTTTACGGGCACCAGCCCCAACGGCGCGGGCGCGGGCGATCTGTTGCTCTCGGGCGGGACGCTCTATGGAACAACGGCGTACGACGGCAGCTCGAATGCCGGCACCATTTTCCAACTGGATGTCGCCAGCACCAATTTCACCGTGCTGAAGGATTTGACCGGAGGCATCGACGGAGCGAATCCCAACTCGACGCTGGTGTTGGCGGGCAACACGCTCTACGGAACGACACAAAATGGCGGCCTTGCCGGCCAGGGAACCGTGTTCTCGCTGGCGCTGTCTTCGGTAGTGGTGCCCATCCCGCTCCACATCCGACCCATTGCTGATGCCGTGGAGTTGAGCTGGAGCAACCCGGCCTTTTCGCTCCAGGCGTCCACCCTGGTGACTGGCACCTATACCAATGTGCCCGGCGCCACGAGTCCGTACACGAACACCTTCGGCACCCCCACGAAGTTTTTCCGGCTACAGGCAAATTAACGCAGACAAACACCTGCTACAGCTGGACATGGATTTTCAGCCGGCAGAAGGCGTTAAAAAGCAAGGGGTGTTCACCCCATTGAACAAACGCCATCCCCTCTCCTACCTTCCATAAAGAATCAAAAATAAACAAGCAATGAGCCGGCGGAGGGGGCGGAGCCGTCAAATCATAATTAATTTTTTGTAATGTAATCTATCCGGCGGATGACGCGTCTGGAAATATTGAAGAGCAAATTTAAGAGCACGGTAATGAAGTCGCTATTGAACATCGCAGTTTTAATGTGTGCGCTTGCCGGCGCGGCGCTGTCTGCCAGGGCACAGTTGGCGGTGCCGCCCCCGACGCTGGTTTACCAACCGCTTGCCTATCAACAGCTCGACCAGTTGCTGGGACCGATTGCGCTTTATCCCGACCCGTTGATAGCCCAAATCCTGCCGGCAGCCACCCTGCCCACGCAGGTGGTGCTGGCCGACCGTTATGTCAGCGGCGGCGGTGACCCGAACCAGATTGACCAACAGCCGTGGGACCCCAGCGTCCAGGCATTGGCGCGATATCCGGAGGTTTTGAAATGGATGGACGACAACCTGAATTGGACGACGGATGTGGGACAGGCATTTGTTTACCAGCAGCAGGATGTGATGGATTCCATCCAACGGTTGCGCCAATCGGCTTATAATCTCAACAATCTGCAATCCACGCCGCAACAACAGGTGATGAGTGACGGTGGCAACATTGAGATTGTTCCGGCAGATCCACAGGTGATTTATGTGCCGGTGTATCAACCGGACCAGGTTTATTATCAATCCGGGTACGGCTCGCCGTTTATCACCTTCGGTATCGGCTTTGCAATTGGCGGGTGGCTGGATTGTGATTTTGACTGGGGACACCGCAATATCATTGTCTGGGGTCGCGGCCATCCGCGTCCGGCCAATTGGTGGCATGAACCTCCGCAGGACCGCGATCGGGATCGGGGCAGGGATCATACGACCGTCTGGCATCCCGATCATCGACCAGGAGCAGTCGCCGTGAATCGTGGCGGTGACCGGGGCTATGTCGTTCCCCGCAGCCAACCCGTGGTGGCCACGGTGGGCCGATCCGTGTCCGATGCAGCGGCTCCGCGTCGAACTCCCGCTCCGGCAGGCCGGCCGGAAGCGCCGACCACCCGGGTTTCGACACCCATCACCCGACCCGCACCGTCTCCGGTGGAACGTCATGCGCCGGTCAGCCGCCCGGAATCCACCGGCGCACTCATCGGCATCCAGAGTTCGCAAGACACAAGAAATTACAGCAATCGCGGCCAACAGAGCATGGGAACGACAACCCATTCTGCCCCGGCCCCGCGGCCAGAATCGGCTCCGCGACCGGCACCCGCAATGCCATCCGGCGGTGGTGGCGGT